>OHQQ01001258.1_pt1 | contig 12043 bp, 8 predicted proteins | sample 1578211 | NCBI WGS metagenome assembly OHQQ01 (sample SAMEA3879539, study PRJEB24766) | human gut metagenome | biome: human-associated habitat; feature: feces | place: USA | collected 1985/1987
GCATCAACCAGTATCTGTTTGCAGATTACTTTAAGAACACTGCAGCATTATCCGTATATTCGCTGCTGATGCTTCCGTGCGTGCTTGTACTTTCCGCAGTGTCCACAAAGCTTGCCGTGAAGTACGGAAAGAAAGAGTGCAGTCTTATCGGAATGTTTATCTCCGCAGGATTATATTTTATTATTGGCGTACTGCATGTAAAGAATGTATGGCTGTTCGTCGGACTGGCATTCCTTGCCATGATCGGTATGTATTTTCTTGCGTATCCTACGGATGGAGCTTCTTTTAACCGCGGTGATATCTTGATTGCCATTTGTTCCGTCGTCTGGTCTATCTATATCCTGCTTGTGGACCGCTGGGCTGTTCATTATGCAGGGTTTACCCTCGTTGCCGTGGAATTCTTTTTTGCCAGCATCTACAACCTTGTCTTAAGTCAGCTTGCTGGCGAAGTCATTACCCTGAATCATATTGAGGCAGCCCTTTGGCCAATCTTGTACTGCGGCTTTTTGGGCGGCGGCCTTGCTTATTCCTTCCAGTTTATCGGGCAGCGCGGCGTGGGACCGACCGAAGCGTCACTGCTTTTAAGTTCGGAAACTGTCTTCAGCGTCATCGGCGGCTGGCTAATCTTGGGGGAAATCCTGTCCGGAAGGGAATTGGTGGGTTGCTTGTTTATGCTGATGGGAATCATTAGCAGTCAGATTAAAATTAAATAGAACTCGGAACAAAAATTGCTCTGATTCGATGCAGTTACGTGTCATCATTGGATTTTAAATGATTGATCTTATGCCAATGATGGCATGTCCCGTCGTAACATGATACGTACCATAATCTTATGTTAAAGTCGCCCGAAATATGCCTCCGTCCGTCCCTTTTGAGGCAGCCAAAAAATTGGGCTGATTTGATGAAGTACGTGAGTCCATTGCTTTGAGAAAAATTAATCTGAAGCAACGGACTCATGGCATATCGTACAACGGAACGTTTCACGGTAGGGGATAGCTATTGCCTGGGCGCTTCCTTTCCTAACTATGTGCCGTTACCTCCAGTGCCTAGCTTATCAAAGCGGAATCTTTTTGCAATCTTCGTGCTATATGGGCCTATCTACGATGTTGCTGGCGACCTCCATTTCCTCAACGTACCGGCCTCTGGCCGCGAGGAAACTCACGCGTTGCCGCTTCGGAGAACCTTCGCGCAACAGCTCTTGCGTCGCTGCGCTAGCGGATTGCTGGCGTCTCAGGTTTGACTCGTCGCGGAGACCGCGGGCTCCTCGTACCTGGATCCATCTGAACCGAATTTACAAAAAGCAATTGGAAGAAAAGAATATAAGGAAAAAGATTGCAAGGCAAAAGAACATAAGAAAGGTCCAAAACCAAACGTAGAGATAGGTTCGGTTTTGGGCTCTTATCTTATATTCGAGTTTTGTAAGAAGCGGGTCCTTTTGAAACGTAGAAAGCACGATGGCAGTTGCTGGAACGTCCTTCGTCCGATCTTTTCCCTTAGAACTCGATGCGCAGCATCGATCCGTCTTACCAAGGCGGGGGCCCAAAAGCCACTTGATGCTGCGCTGCAGCAGGCAGGTCTTTTTGGTGGTGGATGAGGAGCGCAGCGACGTTTCCTCTCGAGCGATAGAAAGGCATATTCGCCCGGAGTTTCGAAAGACGCTTTTGGAGCAATAGCGAAAGTCCGAGAAACATGTTTGAGGGCGAATTTAATTCGGGCCCCACACTTCGAAAAAGGGACGGTTTGGGTCCGGCGCTGCTGTCTTTTCCCGTCCGGTCTTTTTGCCAGGAGTGTTTGCACTCCTTTAGCCAAGCGGAGCGCCTTAGCCAAGGAAGGCTCTTTTTTCTATGCATTCCGCCTCAGCCAGCTGCCGAAGGCATCCTCAGCTATATAGCATCACAGCAAGCCTTTAGCTCGAAAGCTGCAGCTTTGGCCGCGAGACAGTCAAAGCCAAAGACTCGTGACAGCTTGCCAGCCTGTTGCTCGGAGCGATTTTTGCTCCGACTACACCCCATATTCTTTGATTTTACGATACAACGTCGCCTTACTCAGTCCCAAGGCTTGGGCAGCCTTGAGCTTTCCTTCTCCGCTGCGCCCATAACGGAGTAAAGCCCTGCGGATAGCCGCTTCTTCAAGTTCTACAAGGGGCACAATGGGGGCCTCTATCCCCAAATCGGATGCTGCCACGTGAGCGTCCTGATTTGGGGTCTTTCGCATTTCCTTTGGTAAAAGATCTACATCAAGATCTCCTCCCGGAACTGCTAGATTTACCATATACTCCATGACGTTTTCGAGTTCCCGCACATTACCTGGCCAAGGATATCGCTTGAGTGTCTCCATCAAATCTTCTGTAATCCGCGGTTCTGATTTGCCGAGCAGCGATGAAAACCTTCTTATATAATGAACGGATAGTTCTTCAATATCTTCCTTGCGATTGCGCAACGGCTCGATATGGATGGGAATGACATTGAGCCGATAGTAGAGATCTTCACGGAACTGCTTTTCCTCGACCATCTTCTTCAAGTCCTTATTGGTCGCAGCAATGACCCTTACATCAATATCGACAAGTTGGTTTGACCCGATACGCACAATCTGCCGTTCCTGCAGGACGCGCAGCAGTTTGGACTGCAGATATAAGGGCATATCGCCAATTTCATCAAGGAAGATGACCCCACCATTTGCAAGTTCAAATTTCCCCATGCGCCCATTCGGATCCGCTCCCGTAAAGGCCCCTTTGACATAGCCAAAAAGCTCGGATTCCATAAGATTTTCAGGAATGGCGGCGCAGTTCAAAGCGATAAAACGGCCTTCCTTCCGGCTGCCTTCCCGCCAAATGGACGTTGCTACCATTTCCTTTCCCGTTCCACTTTCGCCCGTAATGAGGACGGTCGAAGAAGAAGGCGCAACTCGTTCGATTTCTTCCTTGAGATGCAGCGTTGCAGGGCTTGACCCCAAGATGCTGTCCTTATCGCCATGTGGTACAAAAGCCGTCTCAAAATATTGGTTCTTGATTTCCCGGCTCCGATAAAAAATGAGGACACCTTCATAATCGCGGATCTTTTGGGGAATCTTCATATAGGATCCCATGAGATGGTATGCCCGTTCCCCTACAGTCACACGGTATTCAGCATAGCGATTCAGCGTGTCTCCCGTCGCCTCAATAAGAACCTTTTTCCCCACAAGATTGTCATCTTCAAGCTGCTCCTGGGCCGAGCGATTGGTCATGGTGATGCTATGGTCTGTTCCAATGACAAGCGTGCCCTGCTGGATATTTTCAAGGGTCGTATGGAGCGTTCCCAAAAGCGCTTCTCGGCGTGCACTTTCCTTTCTTTCCTGACTCTTTACGGAAATGAAATCAGCAATCTGCTCCACAAAAGCAAGGAAGGACGCCTCCTTCGAAAGAATGGTCATCTTTTGTTCCCGCGAGCTGCCAACAAGCCCAATGACACCAATGGCCCGCCGCGGCTCCCCGCCGATTTCTTCCTTACAGTTCATAAAATGAGGGCAATCCCGACAAATAATTTCTTCGCCCGGTTGGTAAATAACCGACCGTTCTCCCGTCGCAAGAACCTTTCGATAGACATAGCCCTCACCGGACATATCCTTGTTGACCACATCCGCAAAAAGCCCCGTCCCGGCAATTCTGACCAAATGCTCATCTACAACTTCAACATCGACATCGGCAATGATGGAAATAATGTCCGTATAACGCTGTACCACATCTTGGATCTCGTATAGATCCGTCACTATCTGCGCACCTTTTTCCATGACGACCTCCCACACTGCATTCTTCCCCATCATGCTATCTCATTTTGAGAAAAAAAGAAAGAGGGACCCAACGAAAGCTTGATCCCTCGAGATGAGTATCCTATTATAGGACAAGACTTGCAATATAGGTCGCAAAAAGTCCTCCGAGAGCCATCGCGACATTGCTGATGGACAACGTGCGAAGCCCTGTTTTCATATCAAAGCCCATGCAGTTCGTGTAAACCCAGAAGAAACTGTCATTGACATGACAGCAGCTGCGGGCGCCCGCACCGGAAGCAAGGAAAATCAGAATAGGATTAAGACCCAGTTTGGAAGCAATCGGCGCACACAAGGTAGCAGCCGTAACAACAGCGACCGTACCAGAACCTTGAACGATTTTCAGAAGACCAGAAATAACGAAGGGGATCAAAATAAATGGAAGCCCCGTATTAATGACAAGGTTTGCAAGACTTGCCCCTGCATGAGACTGTTTCAAAACCGCACCCAAAGCACCGCCAGCTGCCGTAATAAACACAATGGACCCAGCATCACTGAGGCTCTTATCCATGATCTTAAGAACCTTTTCTTTCCCCAGGCGGCCGCCAAGGGTCATGATAGCGGCAACGGAACCAATAGCGAGGGCAATATTGGAATCACCAATAAAGGATGTGACATTACGAATATAATGCCCTTTGGGAAGCAGCATACTGCAGCTTGTATTAAGGAGAATGAGAATAATGGGTAACAAGAGCGGCAAGAGAGAAGCCCAAGTACCAGGAAGATTAGAATCTTCTTCAAGAGTCGGTTGAACCATTTCCTTTTCCTGTTCTTCATCAGAACGGAACGTATAATAGCTTTCCGGCTTGTTCCGGAAGTAAAGCTCTGCAAAAATCCAGCCAAAAAGAGTCATGAAAACAGCTGCAAAAGCCCCCCACATAATAGCCTGACCGAGATCGATTCCCAAAAGACCCGCAGCCGCTAAAGGGCCTGGAGTAGGCGGTACGTAAACATGGGTGGCCAGAAGACCTGCGGAAAGGCTAACTGCAAGGATAGCCAAGGGAATCCCCGATTTCTTATGAAGTGCTTTCAGGAGCGGAGAAAGGATAACAAACGCGGCATCGGAGAAAACAGGAATAGATACAATGTAGCCCGTGATAGCCATGGCAAGGGATGCATGTTTCTGCCCCACCATACGAATTGTGTCGAGAGCCATCCGGTTGGTTCCTTTTGCAGCATCGAGGAAATTTCCCACCATGATGCCAAAAATGATGACGATACCAATGCTCTTGACGGTCCCCGAAAAACCGCCTGTAATGGCTTTGATCGTAGCAGGGCCGCTCATTCCAGAAAGAAGGCCCATGACAAGAGCCGTTGCAAGGAGGCTGATGAAAGCATTGGCCTTGACTTTAAGTGCCAGAGTAAAAAGGACAACCATCCCAATGACAAAAACAAGTTCAATTGGCATATTTTATTCCTCCTTTTATGCTTTTCCCATCAAGGATTTACGGATCATATTCTTGATACCGCCGCTTTCCAGAATATTTAGCACATAAGGGCTGAAAGGCGTTGTTTTTAGAACCTTGCCCCGGGTTACGTCCGTCACCTCGCCGGTTTCAATATCGATCCTGATTTCATCACCTTTTTGAGCGCATTTACTGATGCCAGGACACACAATGACTGGAAGCCCCAGATTGATTGCATTTCGAAAAAAAATTCTGCCAAAGGATTCTGCAAGAACGGCACCTACTCCGGCCCCCTTCAGCGTCATTGCCGCATGTTCACGGGAAGACCCGCAGCCAAAATTTGTGCCGGCAACAACAATGTCTCCCGGCTGGACCTCATCAGCAAACTTCGGTTCTGCGCTACCGCTCAGTGCGTGCTTTTTAATATCTTCCATTTCCGTCAGTTCCACATAAATGCCAGGATAAATTTGGTCCGTATCTATGTTATTACCAAATTTCCACGCCTTGCCTTTCATAACCTTTTCCATAAAATCATTCTCCCTTCAGATACGGCGTCGGATCTGTAATTTTTCCCTGAAGTGCCGAGGCAGCAACTGTTGCAGGCGATCCCAAGTAAACCCGGCCCTTGACACTGCCCATACGCCCAGGGAAATTGCGGTTTGTCGAAGAAATGCAGGCTTCTCCTTCAGCAAGAAGTCCTTGATGGATGCCAAGGCAAGCCGCACAGCCAGGTGCTGTAAGCGTTGCCCCAGCTTCAAGAAGTGTCTTGATATAGCCTTTTTCCATGCACTCTTCAAGGACTTTCTTAGAGGCAGGGACAAGAATCATGCGGGTACCCTCCGCAATATGCTTCCCTTTGAGAATCTTCGCCGCAATAGCAAAATCCGGTGTCCGACCACCTGTGCAGGAACCGAGATAGGCCTGGTTCACAGGTATTCCTTCTTCATTGACAATAGGAAACACATTATCAACACTAAAAGGAACGGCGACCTGAGGCGTCAGCTGTTTTACATCATAGGTAAGGTCTGCATCGTAAATATAATCAGGATCTGTCTCATAAACTGTGTAATCTGTTATGCCATGTTCCTTAAGATAAGCAAATGTAACTTCGTCAGGCTGGATATAGGCCGCCTTACATCCCATTTCCGTGCTCATGTTACAAAGCGCCATCCGTTCTGAAATGCTAAGTTCCTTTACGACAGGCCCCGTAAATTCAACGGCTTTATAGACGCCAAAATCTGCTTTGACGCTTCCTATCACGTACAGGATGACGTCCTTAGCATAGACACCAACAGGCAGTTTACCCGTTAGATTGATACGAATAACCTTGGGGACCATAAACCAAAGTTTTCCAGTTGCCATAATGACAGCAAGATCCGTTGCGCCCACACCCGTTCCAAAAGCACCGAAGGCACCGTGGGTCGTCGTATGAGAGTCCGTGATTACAACAATTTCTCCCGGCTTGGAAAATCCATAATCAGCCATGAGCTGATGGCAAACCCCTTTGTCAATGTCCATGACATGTGTAATGCCCTGCTCTTTTGCAAATGCCCGGAATCTCTTGTGATTATCCGCCTGTTTTTCCGTTGCACAAGGAGCATAATGATCAAAAAAAAGAATCACTCGTTCCGGATGAACAACCTGTTTTCCACCCATTTCATAAAAAGACTTTACGGTTTGGTAGTAGAGATCATTGATTCCCACATAATCAATGTCGCAATTGACGATTTCACCGGCATGAACTTCCTCTCGCTGGCTTTTCGCAGCCAAAAGTTTTTCAATCGCATGCATGAATATCTTCCCCCTTATTCTATATTTTCTGAATTTTCTCGTCTTGATTTTATCGAGTTTATATTATAAAATCAAATTTATAATAAATATAATTACATAAATTATATTTATATTATTAGGAGGACATCTTATGAAAACAGAGTACGAATATATTTTGGAAGTCTTCAAAACGGGAAGTTTTTCCAAAGCTGCGCAGAACCTTTTCATAACTCAGCCCGCCTTGAGCATTGCCATCAAAAAAATAGAAAAAGATATTCATATGCCCTTGTTCGACCGGAGCCATAAGCCCCTTACTCTGACACCAGCGGGAAAAATCTTCATTACAAACATCTTGCAGATGAAGGAACTCGAAAACAATCTGACCCGTTCCATCCAAGACTTAGACAATTTGGAAAGCGGCGAACTACGCCTTGCTGGGACTCAGTATCTTAACTCCCATGTCATCCCTGCCGCCATCGACCAATACATTGCAGCCCACCCTAAGGTCTCACTATCCCTTCTCGAGGAAAATTCGGGAAAACTAAATGATCTTTTGAAGTATGGTCTTGTTGACATGGTTCTTCACTGCGGTGAATACGATTCTAGCAAGTATCGTGGAATTCCCTTTTTTAGAGATCATCTTTTCTTAGCAGTTCCCAGAAAATATATTTCGGCTCCTCCTCTTCTAGAAAAAAGCTATTGTGCAGAGGAACTTCTAAAAGATGATTTTCTGACAAATCCAAAGCCAAAAGTTCCTCTTGAATATTTTTCCAATGTTCCATTTCTGCTACTTACGAATACCAATAACTTAAGAGTTCGTGCTCTTGCAATTTGTCATGAAAATCAGTTTACGCCAAACATCCGGTTCCAAGCCGAGCAACTTGAAACAGCTTATTATCTTGCAGCCCATGGTCTTGGTGCGACCTTTATCAGTGATGTTATGATCAGGGAGCATCATTTCCCGAATCTAGTATTCTATCCGATAGACTCACCTGTAGCAGTTCGCATATATCACGCCGTCATCCATAAACATTCCTATCTTTCCCGTCACATGGAAACCTTCATCGACCTAGCTAGGAAAACATGGAAAGGTAAAAGTAATTATTGCATAGATGATTGAATCCATGACATACTAAAAAGGACGTGAGTCATTTACTCACGTCCTTTTTAGTATGTCACAAGAAAGTGCATACAAGAAAAGTACAGTTATAGTCCAGTCCACCCCACATACTGCAACAACATAGTTACTATAGCTGCAACAAAAACCTGTCCAGCTATAATATTTATAACCCACTTAAAGTATCTGGGAAACTCCACATGTGCCATTGCAAGTCCACCCATTAATGTACCATTTAAGGGTGTAATCAAATTACTTAATCCATCACCAAACTGAAACGCCTGAACAGTAACCTGACGAGTTATACCAATAATATCAGCCATCGGTGTCATTAGCGGCATAACTACAGCTGCCTGACCGGAACCAGATGGAATTAAAATATTAATCAAAGCATTGACAACAACCATAAATCCGGCTCCCAGGACCGGTCCGAGTTGAGCTAGTGGAATGCTTACCCAATTAACCAACGTATCAAGTATTTTTCCATTGTTCAAGATAACAGAAACAGCACTTGCAATGCCAACTACAAATGAAGCCGTTACCATCGGTCCACATCCCTTTATGAACTTCTTAGCAATATCATTCATACTGAATCCTGACAAAATTCCCGCGACCACCCCCATGCCGAGAAAATATGATCCAATTTTATTTGCTTTCCACCCAAACTTAATTGTCATACCAACACATATAATGACACCTATTAAAAATGTGCCGACAACAATAGTCTGTCTCTGTTGCGTTATCTTGTCACTAGTTTTTCCTAGAGTATCATTTTCAGAAGATAAAAGCATCCCAGATCCATAATTAAGGCTTTTGGTTGGATCTTTTTTTATCTTTTTATAATAATTCCACGTTACTAAATACATAAAAATAATATTTAGTATACAGCAAACAGCACGGGGACCAGTTCCGGAAAAAACTGGAACTTCGGCTATCATCTGTGCAACACCGAGTACATTAGGATTAGCGAATCCTATTGAAAATCCAGATTGCATGCCAAAATAAATGATCATAAAGCCTAAAAAATCATCCCCGCCAATTGCCCGAGTTAAAAACATACCAATAGGAATAATTGCTAGGCCTATATTTCCAAAAACACCCGCTGAATTTCCTAAACCTAGTGAGAACATAACCAAAGCAATTGTAAGAGCTTCTTTTCCCTGCAGTTTTCTTGCCATGACTGTAAATGTTGTTGATAAACATTTATTTTCCTCAAGCATTTGTATTGCCGAACCAACAAAGAATATCATAAATATTGTTTGGCTCGACTTTATATACCCTTGAAATATAGCTTGAAGCATATTCCAAGGCGTTTGAGGATTGCCTTTGATATAATGAAAACTACCCGCAATAACACGGCTTATTTTCCCGCTAGCGACGCGATCGAAAGCGCCTGCGGGAACAATCCAAGTTAACAGCATTGCTACCGTGCATAGAATAAATAACAAAGCATAAACATTTGGAAACTTTTTAGTTAAGGCTTGCTGTTTGCTTTGCTTTTGATCTCCCCGACCATTCATAGTAACCCTCCTTTCAGGCAATTGATACTACATTTCTTCGGAAATATTCATAGCCCACCATGATTGAAGTGCACACCCATACAAAATAGCTTCCTCGTTAAAAAGAACTTTAGATATAAATATGGAGTACTCTTATCCGGCCCTGCTCCTATTGACATAGATGCAATTTGTTTTAAATGTTTAGCAATAAATGCAAAATCTTCTGAACCATACTTAATTGCTGGTTGAGAATCAATTTGATCCAATGGTATAATCTTTTTTGCCAAATCTAATAAATTGTCAACAAAATCAGGAGTAGCTACAAGAGATGGGACAAAACTATGTATTGTATACTCAATTTTTACGTCAAATACACTTTCCATCCCCTTTAATACTTCCCAAAATCGATTTTCTAAGTATTTTCGGCTCTCTTCATCATACGTACGTAGACTGCACTTCATAATAACCGTTTCTGGAATAACATTGTATGCGTCTCCTGCGTTTATAGAAGTAACCGAAAAAATATTATGTTTAAATACATTTACCTCTCTAGCTACAATACTATTGAGAACATTATAGATTTGAACAGCTATATTAATGGGGTCTTTTCCTTCAAAAGGTCTTGCACCATGGGAGCCTTTTCCATGAATAACCACATCAAAAGATGTATTCGATGCAAACATCTTTCCTTTTCCGTAGCCTAACTTACCTAGAGAAAGTTTAGCATTAACATGCATAGAAATTCCAGACACAATGTTAAATTTATTCAAAAAATCTGCATCCATAAGGCGTTTTGCGCCCTCTCCAATTTCTTCTGCAGCCTGAAAGAGTCCCACAACTGGACCTTTTATATTATGTTTTTTTAATAGGATTAGAGCACCCAATAATATCGCAGCATTCATATCATGCCCGCAACAATGGGCTCTATTAGGGGTTTTAGAAGAAAAAGGTAATCCGCTTTCTTCATTCATGGGGAGTGCATCAAGTTCGGAGCGAAGCAACAATGCACTATTGCCACCATTTCCGAGTTTTACTACAATACTTCCTTCAAATTCTTCCCAAGAAAGGTTTTTGCTTTCTAAGCGTTTTATAAGTTCAGTCTTTGACTTTACCAAATCAAAACCAATCTCAGGATATTGGTGAAGCGTTCTTCGGAATTGAATTAGTTCCGGGAGAAGCAGTTTCGCTTCTTGAATAATTTTATGCATGCTTCTACACCTCCTAGAATACTCTGCACCGCACCTACATCCGTATAGTCTATTTACATTTATAACTCGTTTGCTACTCCATCAATTTCTCAAGATTGAAATGAAGAATTTCTGGAACATTGGACAGATTATCATTTCCCAGCACAGCATTATAAACGCTCATCATCGCATCAATATTTGGGGTGGCAACATGATATTTCTGAGCAAGAATACGAATTGGCTCTATACCAAATGGCAAATCTTCAGTAAAATGCCTAAAAGAAAAATTAGTAGGAGATTTAGCGGTTTGATAACTTGGAATCGATTTGAAAGCTACATACAAATCATCATATTGACTGTCCCAAGAAAAATTAAAGAGATCTAAAAGGGATTTGGCTTTAACACCCAACTGATTTAGCAGATTAATTCTCTCTCGATCGACGGCCTCAACAAATTTCACTCCCATAGGTGATGTGTAATTCGAAGCGAACATGAGAGTCTCTTCCCCGCTGTCTATACGAGATAGATTAAATAAATCCAAGGGGCAATGCGCTAAAGGATTTGACATATTCAATGTTGTTTCAAGGACATTGGAAACTGCTGAAAATTGGGGAAAAAGTTCTTTTAACTCCTCGATGAGCCCCTCAACCGCATTACAAGGGAAGCTTCCAAGTGTTACCTTCTTCTTCATAGACTTCAAAAAGCATTTTCCAAGTTCATTAAGCGGCGACGCAAAAATTTGTGCCCCAGTTTCAGCTACTATAATTTTTTCTGCAGAAATCTCATTGCCCAGGTAATGAACGAATTCTGTAGCTCCCCAATTACCATTAAATACAATAATCCGTTGATTCTCGCGCAAAAGTCCTTTTAATTGATTTGCAATCGACTTATGGCCCTCAGCAGTAGTAAAAACCAGTATGTATTGAACTCCAGATACTGCATTTTCTAAACTGTGTTCACATGGGATTTGATAATGTCCTGTAATAACTCCAGTTGCCTCAATACCGTTTTTATTTATGATATCCACTTTCGAAGTATTACGATCCCAGCCTATAACGGTTTGCCCGTTTTCTTTTAAGTAGCATACCGCAGCTTGTCCGGTTCTTCCTAATCCTAATACTGCAAATTTCATACATTCACCTTCTTTAATCATAGTTCTTACAATAGGCATTACATAGACTGAAAGTCACAATAAGGGCAAGCCCTTATTGTGACCTTCCAGGTCATATAAAGTTACATTTATACTTCTGGATTCAATTTAAA
>OHQQ01001269.1_pt1 | contig 11944 bp, 7 predicted proteins | sample 1578211 | NCBI WGS metagenome assembly OHQQ01 (sample SAMEA3879539, study PRJEB24766) | human gut metagenome | biome: human-associated habitat; feature: feces | place: USA | collected 1985/1987
TACAATTACACGCACATGAATTCGGATATGGTTCTTGTAACGAGTAACCCGTGAGGGCGAAAGCGTGTTTTCCCAAAATTTATTCAGAATCCGTGAGGATGAAGAATACGTGTAAAAAGATTAAAGGTCTCTCTACTTCGGTAGAGGGACTTTTTTGTTGTTGCGGGGTCGCTTCGAGGCAAAAACGATCGTTTTTGGGCTGTTGCGACCTCGCTTTGACATAAAAACATGCGTTTATTAACAAATGCGGCCCCGCTTTGGCCAAAAACATACGTTTCTTAACAGGTGCGCCCTCGCTTCAGCCTAAAAATATACGAATATTAACAGACGCGACCGTCGGCGGCCTAAAAACACATGTTTGTTAACAAATGCGACCCCGCTTCGGTATAAAAACGTACGTTGTTGAACTGCTGCGGCCTCGCCATGACCTTGCAACGATCGTTTTCGGTTGGACGCGAGCGTCGGAAGGCTAGTTGGTAACCTGTATTCAATGGCGATGAACAGGCAGAAACCAGTGTTTTGATGAAGAATCTGCTGAAGATTATAATAAAAACAAGGTGAAGTAAAAAATAATCCGGTTGAAATGGATATTTTATAGATTTTATTCCTATTTTTGCGACATATCAGCTTTTGTTAACAGCTCAAGTGTGAGTGAAAGTTGCGTGAATAGGGGATTAAGCAAAGACTTGATCCGTTTTTATGACAAAGATTGTATAGACATATATTACACAAGTAAGACTATTAACTTAAAAATTATATTTTATGAAACAACGATTACTTTTAGCATTACTGATGCTCTTCTCATCAGTAGGGTTTATGAAGGCACAAGGAACTGATCCAATAAAGATTACTGTGCCAAAAGAAGGGAAAGTTACTATTACATTAACTTCTTCCACTTTTGAGTTTAGGTCTGATAGTTATCCTCAACTATTTTTGGGTTCTACCGCTGTGACTCCTGATAAATCTTCTTTTAAGAATAAAACAGTTAAGTGGATTTTAGAATCTAAGACTGGAGCAGAGTATCAATTATCTACAAAAACAAATACCGACAACTGGGGAAATCTTACTCTTTCACTGGATGGAAAGGTAACAAGTTTTGTTGTCACGGGTCCAGCTACGAATGAATTTCAAAAGCTTATCACTTCTCTTTCTTTTACGGGTAATGGTGAGTTGAGCACATTGGAATTGAGTGCTGGTAATGGATATTTAACAAGCGGTTTGCCGGAGTTGGCTTCTTTGTCTTGTGCTGGGAATAAATTGAATTGGATTCCGGCTAGGCCGACTGATATGGAGGCTAGTAAGTATAATATAGGAAAACAAATTTTGGATGTAACTCTTGTTGGTACAACAACTAATTCTAAAGAAGGAGTTGCATTGCCTGTTTCTGACTTGACGGTTACTGGTGTAAAGGTTTTTTCATCTTTGAAAGGATATAATATTACTAATGCAAAAGACAAGGATGGAAATGCTGTAACAGTAAAGAAAGTAGCAGACGATAAGTTTGTTTTTACTAAAGGTGATATCTTCTTTGATGGAGAACTTACTTTTGATGTAGTAGTAACAGATACAAACTACCCGGGCGTTGTTATTAGTGGTGTGAAAACAACTATTTCTGCACCTAAGTTTACATTAAAAAAAGACAATCTGAAATTTGATAGCAAGCAAGGAACTATAAATTCTAATATAAATTTTGATGGTTCTAAGACTGTAAAAAAGGGTGATAAAATTATTTTGACACCAGCTCCGGAGGAAGGTTATGAATTTGATAAGTTTACGAGCTATAAAGGAGTAAGTGAACCGACACTTGATGGAAATGCATATACATTTACAGTATTAGGAGATGTGGATCCTGTTATTGAAGCTGCATTCAAAGCTAAAGGAGCAACGGTTACTTACAATACACCGGATGCCGCACAAGGAACTCTCCGTGTGACAAAGGCAGAGAACAATGAATTGGTTCCAAGTGGAAATACCGTACCAGTTGGTACAAAGCTGTTGATTACTGCCAAGGCAAAGGATGGGTATAAAGTTGGTAATGTTTCCTTTAAAAAGGCAGATAAGACTACAGGTATTACTCTTACCCCAGGAACAAATAATACAGATACAGAAAAAACATGGACATACGAAAAAGTTACTATTGATGGCTTGGATGTTCAGGCTGCGTTTACGGCGTTGACTTATTCGCTGAAAAATGCAAGCAACACACCTAATATTACAATTACAGATACGAAAGGATTTCAGTATGATTATGATAATGATGGTGCTTGGGAGAATATTCCGGTAAATACTGAATTGATCTTTACATACAGCCCTTCAGGCGGGGACACGAAAGTAGTTTCTTCTGTTGTCATTAATTCAAAGAGTTATGAGGTAACTCAGATGCAGGATGGTAAGTTTACGTGGAAAGGCTTTGTTATGCCGAACGAAGAATCCAGTATGACGGTAACACTTTCTGAATTGAAGAGCATTACTGTAAATTTAGTTAAAAACGAATTTGCATATAATGGCCAAGAGCAGAAAGTTGATTTCACAGTTAATAAGAATGTAGATAAGACTTCTTTCAAAGTAGAATATAAAGAGAAGACGGCTGATCCTAATACATACACAGAAAAAGCATTTGCTAATGAAGGTAATTATACTGCGCGTATTACCCGTCCGGCTGATGGTGTGTATGCTGCTTATACGAATTCGTTTGATTATACTATTGTAAAGGCTCAATTAATTGTAGAAGCTCCGAAAGTAACAGTTGATAAAGACGGTAATATTTCTTTCACGAATAGGAATGCCTATTTCATGAATGGAGATCAAAAGGTTCCCGTTACAGGTAAATTCGTAGCCGTAAAATCTGATGGAACAACTGAAATCACAAACATAAAGGATAATAACAATGGTGATGGCAAGTTGAAAGTTACTTATAAGGTAACAGATGCAAGTGTTGCACCTAATCTGAATAAGGTTGAGAATTTCATACTGCAATATGGCGAAGAACTGGCTACTGCGAAGATCCAAGCTGTTGGAGAACATAAGGGAGACTTGACATTTACCATGAATAGTGTTTCAAGCAATCAGTCTATGGTATTGCCTGATGGTTCATCAGTAGCGGTTGGAACAAAAGTTGAATTTAAGATTACTGAGACTGCCGGTATTACCGATGATTCGAAATATAAGGTTTATCAAGCTAATGCAAAAGGAGAGAAGTTGAATGAGACTTCGATTACAGGATATACTATTAAAGAGGATGATAAGGAATTATACTTCTTGTTGGAAGTAGAGGATGAAAGAACAGAGTTGGCTTTATCTGATCAGGCGAAGAAATATATTCAAGAAGGAAAATTTGTATATAAGGATTCTAAGCTACCGTTTATTTTTACTAAAGAATCTTCTAATGGTTTGTACTTTGTAGATAAAGACGGTAAGAAAATTGAGGATGATAACTTATACAAACCAGAGTTTTTGTCAGTTACTTATTGGAAGAAAAATGGTGGTCAAGTGGCAGAAGTTATTGATGCAGGTGATTATCAGGTGAAGATAGCTCGCAAAGCGAGTCCGACTTACAAAGAATTTGAGGAAGTAACGCTTGACTTCACAATCAATCCTGCTGACATTCCTGCAGGCATTGCCGTTCCAGCTCCTAAAGCTTCAATGATTGGAAAGGGCCAGACATTGGGTACTTCTAAATTTTCAGGAAATGCAGACATTGCTGGCGAATATCGTTGGGATGACGGAAACAATGTGATAGTAAATGCAACCAAGTTGTTTAGTGTAACATTCTATCCGGAAGATAAGAATTATAAACCTAAGCAAATTGAGCAGCAAGTAGAGGTTAAGGTTTCAGACAAACCGATCTTGACAATCACTTGTGATGAAACGAAAGGAACCGTTAAGGTTTATGATGGTGATAACAAATATTATTATGATGGAGACGCAATTGATGTTCACCAATTAACCTTTGAAGCGATTCCGGCAGAAGGTTATGCTTTTGAATCTTATTCAGTCATTCATGGAGGTACTCCAAGTACAGAGAAGACTACTATTTTTACGACAACACCAAATGGTTCATCTATAGATGTAACTGTTAATTTCAAGGAAAAATCAGCAGAGACGGTTTATCATACGATTTCGTTCTCATCACTGAATGTACCAGGTGTAGTCTTTGATAATGTATCTACATCAAACAAAGTGAAGGAAGGTGATAGCTTCAACTTTAGTATGTCAGCTCATCCGAGTGATTACAGTCGTATTGTTGTAAAAGACAATAAGGGTAAATCTTATGCAGTAAGTTCAGGTGCTTGTACAATTGATAATGTTCAGGAAGATTTACAATTAACCGTATCATTGTCTAATCCGACTAAATACACGGTTACTCTTCCTGCTGAATATAAAGACAGCGAGGGTAATTTAATGGGTACAGCAAACTTTAGCGGTAATACCTATTATGGTGGAACTATTACTTTGACTGCAGTACCAAAAGAAGGTTATAAGTTTGTTGGCTGGTTGAATGCAGGAACAACTTCTACAGCGACAACAGTCCAAGTTACTGTAACAAGCAATATGACAATTTATGCTCGATTTGAGTCTGATGGTACTATTGATCCGAATACAGAATGTATTGTTCGTACACCGTATGATGAAGATCTGACAGGTGTAAGTATTAACAAGCAAGGTGTCAATGTAGTGAAGATTGGTAGTGATTTTGAATTTACTGTTGCTGCTTATAAAGATGACTTGGCTAGAGTAAAAGTAACGGTTGACGGTGCAGAATTGAAACCTACTACAGGAAATAAATATGTGATCTCGAAGGTTAAGAAGAATACAGAAGTAAAAGTAACGCTTGATAATCCGACTCGTATCAAAGTTGTTATTGAGAAAGAAACAAAGAATGCGAAGGGTTATGTAATGGGTCATGTAGATGTTGATGTAGTAGATTTTGGAACATATTATCCGGATTCAACTTGCTACTATAATACGAAGCTTCGTTTGGCTGCATATCCAGAAAGTGGCGTTGAATTCAAGAACTGGTCTGATGTTACATCTAATACAGATTTGATTCGTGAAATAACGGTTACAGATAATGTAACTATTAAGCCAGTCTTTGAAGGTACTCCAACAGGTATTGAAGATATCATGGCTGCTTCTATTGCAACAGGTAAGGGTTGTGTATGGGTTCGTGGTATTGCCAATGCCGATGTAACAATTGTAAGTATTGCAGGTCGTGTACAGGCAAGACAGCGTATCAGCGGTGATACTCGTATCGATGTTCCGGCTGGTATCTATGTTATCTTGTTGGAAAGCGGTTCAGACGTAAAACGTGCGAAAGTAATCGTTAAATAAGTATTTTAGTTTTTAATGAAAGAGGGCGTGTCAGTGATGGCACGCCTTTTTTGTTCATCCCATTTCCTGTAGAGACGTGGCGTGCCGCGTCTCTAAAATGCATGTGTGCGTTACGCAATATTTATTATCGATATATATTATCAATCGATGCATATGTGCGTTACCATATAAAACATTCACATATATATTATTAAACATTCACATATATAGAGACGCGGCACGCCACGTCTCTACGTGTGTGTGTGGAAATGATGTGTAAATTGTGGATGATTGTTTGGGGCTTGGAAAATAATTTGTATATTCGGGAATTATTTACAAAACCTGTGATTATGAATGATCGTGAAATGTTTCGGAATTTTCGGGTGAAATCAGCCCGCGCCTCTTGGCATGATTATGGAAATGGATTTTATTTTGTAACGGTTTGTACTGCCCATCGTGTTCATCATTTTGGTAGAATCAGTAATCAGAGAATGTATTTATCGGCTGTTGGTCAGTTCTTGTCTTATCAGTTGGAACATATTTCTGAACATTATCCTTATGCTCAGATTCCCTGCTTTGTCGTGATGCCCGATCATTTTCATGGCGTTGTTTTTATAGATGGAGATTTGGTCCCTTCTTCAAAACGGATGGAATGTGTAGCCGATAATTTGTGTACGGATAAAAGCCAATTAGCCCAGCTACAAGGATGGTTGTCGGTCGTTGTTGGCGGAATCAAAAGCGCAGTTACTAAATATGCCCGAATTGATCAACCCGACTTTGCTTGGCAAACCAGGTTCCATGATCGAATCATTCGTGATGAGAAGGAATGGGAGAATGTATGCCATTATATTGAGACCAACGTCGTGCATTGGAAAAAATAATTCCCAAAAATTCTACCGGTTTTTGCAACCTTTGGTTTGATGCCTTCGTCTTATAGATAGAAAACAGAAAAAGAAATGGATGATTCAGTTCAGGATTTAATAGCCGGATGCCGGAAACGGCATCGCCAGTCGCAGCTGGCGATGTATCGTCGGTTTGCCCCGTTGGTTTATCCGATCTGCTTACGTATTGTAGGCAATGCACCGGAAGCCGAAGAGGCAATGCAGGATACTTTCCTGAAGATTTTCGACAAGCTGGATCAATATCATGACGAACTCTGTTTTGAGGCTTGGATTCGCCGGATTGCTGTTCGTACTGCCATTGACTATGTGCGCAGGCGGTTACCGGAAGAAGAGCTGCTCGAAGAAACACTGCCGGATATGGCAGACGACGAGGAAGAGCTGCGTGAACAGGAAGAACAAATGCTCCTGACGGTCGCTTCCGTCCGGAATGCGTTGGAGAAAGTGCCGGCACAGGCACGTATGGTCTTGTCGCTTTATTTGTTTGAAGGATATGACATGGAAGAAATCGCTCAAATCCTGAAGCTTCAGCCATCGAGTGTGCGAAGCCAGTATTTGCGGGGAAAGCAGCGATTGATAGCATTAATAAAAAACATGTAGAGACGTGGCGTGCCGCGTCTCAGAAATAAGTGGCGTGCCGCGTCTATCATTGAATACAACGAAAGAGAAGAAAAATATATGGACAGATTAAAAGATTATATTCAGCAGAATCGGGAAGCATTTGATGAAATCCCGTTACCTGAAGGACATTTGGAACGTTTTGCTGCCCGTCTGGAAAAGGAAGGTGCACAGAAAATCGTTCCGTTATGGCATAAGCTGGTTCCGTTGGCTGCGGCTGTTGCCTTGTTCTTTTGCCTGTCTGTTCCTTTCTGGATGCATCAGCCGGTTTCTCCGGACGCGTATGTTTGCGAACTCCATTCAGAAATGGGAGAATTACATACTTATTACCGGATGCAACTGGAAGATCATCTGATGGAACTGGAAACGGCTAGCAAGGAAAATCCTTCCGAAGCCGTGACGCATTTATTGGAAGCGGCTTTGCAGATAGAAGCTTCCTGTCAACAATTCGACAATCAGGTACTACCCACTTTGCCCTGTTCGGATGAAGGTATCTTTGCCATCAACCAGCAATACCAGAACAGTCTGAACAGCATGCAAATCCTTTGCCAGCAATTGAATCGGGTGAAGGAAGAGTGATCGGTTGGCAGGTTACTATTTAGCAAGACGAATATAAAACGAAGAAACTTAAAAACGAAGAATAATATGAAAGCAACGTTATTACGATTTTGGTGCACATGCATGTGTATGCTTTTCTGTCTGGTAGCGCAGGGCGCAGAGCCGGATGAACTGAACAAAAAGGAATATGAAAAGAGTTTCCCGGCCAACAAGAGTGACGAACTGTTTATCTCCAACAAATACGGAGGAATCACCATTACCCATTGGGACAAAGCAGAAGTGGCATTCCGGGTTGTAGTTGAAGTCAAGTCGCGTAATGAGCAGGACAACAAGAGAAATCTGGATCGGATTAAGATTAAGTTTGATAAACAAGGAAATGTTATTTCGGGTATTACCGAAATGTCGGATGTTTCGATCCGTAATGGCAAACTGGATATCCAATATTACGTCAGTATGCCTTCGTGGATTTCCAGTAAGTTGGAACAACATTATGGAAATATCCTGATGCCGGCCAAGAATCCGGCCCGTTGCCAATTGACAGTCAAGTATGGCAATATAGAAGGCGGAAGCTTTGAACAGCCGTTAGAGTTGGAAGCCAAATACAGTAATGTGACGTTAGGTTCCTTGCAGGCAGGTGATTTCGATCTGGGTTATTGTGGTAAGGCTACGGTTCAGTCTGCTTCAACCCTGAATGCAGACAGTAAATATTCGAATCTGCAGGTAGGAGAAATCGGTCAGTTGGCCCTCGAGTTAAAATATGGTCAGCTGGAAGCCGAGAAAGTACAGTCAATGACTGCCGATGTGAAATACAGTACATGTAAGATCGGTTATCTGTCAGACGATCTGAAGGTCGAATCGTTAGATTATAGCACACTAGAGATGGATGAAGTGAATGGTAAATTCAAGGACATCCATGTTGAAGCACGTTACAGCGCCGTTAAATTAGCCTTACCATCATCGGCTTCTTTCCGGGTAGAAGGAGAAAATCTGAAATATGGTCACTGTAAACTACATGGCTTTGAACCATCCAAGAGCGAGAAAGAAAAGGATGCCGTATATTATGAAGTGAACGGTGGTAAGAACGGTTCGATCTATTTTGATGGCGGTTCGTATTCGAATATGAATATCCGGATGAAATAATTGAGTGGTTAATAAGCTTTCGGTAGATACAAGGTTTTAGATAGTGTCGTTTAGCTGTCTAAAACCTTGTTTTGTGATGATCTGTTCCTTTCTCAGACTTGTCAATTTTCAAATTCCCTTACAAGTTGATTTTCATTCCTTCCTTTGCCAGTGTCGTTTCGGGGAAAATCTTTACAGCTTCCTGTTTGAGTGGCAACGGATCTTCGTAGCGGGCAGAGTAATGTCCGATCAGCAATCGTTTCACTTCGGCGTCACGGGCAATGGTTGCCGCTTCCTTGGCTGTTGAATGAAACGTCTCGTGGGCTCGGGCTGCATCGGCATCCTTAAAGGTCGCTTCGTGATATAATAAATCGACTTGACGAATGTAAGGAATGATTTCCGGCAGATAGGCTGTATCCGAACAATAAGCATAGGTACGGGCCGGTGTTGCCGGACGAGTCAGGAGATGATTCGGAATACATTTCCCCTCGGGCGTGATGTAATCCGCTCCCTGTTTGATGTATTGAATATCTTTTACCGGAATCTGGTAGAAGTCGATCATTTCGCGGATGATATGCGCGTCCCGCTGCTTTTCCTTGAAAAGGAATCCGCAACAGGGAATCCGATGTTTAAGCGGAATCGAATAGACAGAAACCGAACGATCCTCCATGATCAACGCATGTTCCTGCGTATTGATCGGATTGAACTGGACATGGAAAGGCAATCCCTGACAAAACAACTGCAGCATGGCATCCAGATAGGTACCTAATTCTTTCGGACCATGAATGAATAAGTCGCCATTCCTTCCCAACATGCCCAAGGTGGATATTAAACCGGGTAAACCAAAGCAATGATCACCGTGCAAGTGCGATATAAAGATATGATTCAGACGGCTGAACTTGATTCGCATCCGCCGCATTTGTACTTGTGTTCCTTCTCCACAGTCAATCATATACAATTTGTCCCGTAAGTCAACGATTTGTGAAGAAGCTAAATGACGTGTTGTGGGTAAAGCTGAGCCACAACCTAAAATATTCAGTTCAAAATCCGCCATAAGAATGAAACATTTGTGCAAAGATAATGTAAATCTTCAAGGATTGTGTAAAAAAACTTGAAAATGACAGCTTTTACTTGTTTGTTTCGAGTTTATATTATTATATTTGTTCGCTGTCCTTTTTAAGTAAAGATAGTTATGATCATCTTAAAATGGTTATTAAGTTAAACCTTGACTAACTTTTTCTTTTTGTTTAAAACGGTTAAATGTAGAAACGGCCTAGCGGGAAGCTACGCCGTTTCTAGTTTTATAAGCCTGTTCCTTCCGTTTATTTCTTTCCCGGTTTTAAGTCGATAGCTCTCCATGCATAGAAAATATAAGCCAAAACGAATGGTATCAGGATAGATACGTAACTCATGACTTTCAGGGTAAACGGACTGGAACAACTGTTCTGCAGTGTCAGTGAACTTTGTAAGTCGGTTATTGACGGATAGTAAGCGGTATGATTCCAACCGGCACACAATAAAAGGGCAAGAACCGTCAGCACTGTTCCCGTTCCGCTGAACCAGATACCTTCCCGATAGGAAGGATTCAGATAAGTTTTCCCAATTCCCCATAAAACCAAGATTACACCAACCAGTAAGATGCCGGTTACATAAGGCATTTCCAGTAGGTTCAGGGCATATTTGTAGGGCTGCATAAAGATTTCCTGTGTATCCGGATTGACGGCAAAGCCATCGGCTATCAGCCAATGGGCCAGAAAAGCCAGGAAGAACAGCAGGAATGCGATACTTTCAGGCAACAAGCGGTTCCAGCTTTGGCTTCTGATGGATTCGTCGTCTATATTATTCATAAAGTATAGGATGGCTAAAACGCGAGCCAGGAAAAAGACGGCAATTCCCAAGCAGACATTCCAGATATTCAATACGGCCTCTAATCCGTGCCAAGGTGTTGCCCATTGGGAAATGACAGGCATAGAAAGAACGCTTAATTGTTCTTTATTCACGATAAATTCGGCGCCATTGAAGAATGTTCCGACGGCTGTACCTAATAAGACGGGTCCGGCAATTCCATTAATCAGCAGAAAGATGCGGTAAGTCTTTTTACCGAGCAGGTTTCCTTTCCGCATCTGGTATTCGTATGAGACTGCCTGTAATACGAAACACAGCAAGATGAGCATCCATACCCAGTAAGCACCACCGAAACTAGTCGAATAGAATAAAGGGAAAGAAGCAAAGAAGGCTCCGCCGAAAGTAACCAGGGTAGTGAATGTCAGTTCCCATTTCTTTCCGGTCGATTCGAGGAGTAGCTGTCGTTGGGCTTCCGTCTTTCCGAGTTGGAACAACAACGACTGGCCGCCCTGAACAAATAAAAGGAAAACCAGCAGTCCGCCTAAAAGCGAAATGAGAAACCACCAGTAATGCTGTAAGAATATATAAGTTGATGTTTCCATAGAATCATTTCATTTAAGATATTACTCGTATTCGTTAGTCTGTGAATGGGCTGTTTCTGTTTCCGGTCCGGCTTGAATGGCCTTGATCAGAATCCGCAGTTCGGCTATGAGCAAAACGGTAAACAGAATCAGGAAGAGGAAGAAGGTTGTTTGTACCGAAGCTGTCTCGAGTCGGGAAATACCGGCTATCGTTGGCAAAATATCCTGGATTGCCCACGGTTGTCGGCCTACTTCTGCCACAATCCACCCTGCCTGTCCCGCTATATAAGCCAAAGGAATACTCCATAAAGCAACGAGATGCAACCAACGCATCTGGAGGAAAGCGGATTTCCGGTGCAGTATCCAAATGGCCAGGAAGAGCAGAATCAGGTATCCGCCCAAAAGGACCATTATGTGGAATGAATAGAACGAGAGTCCGACCGGAGGAATCAGTTCCGACGGATCTTGCAGGTATCCATATCCGAAGTAGGCGAAATTCTCTTCCAATACAGTCCGATGAGCTGCCATACCGGCTTCATCTTTTTCTTTCTTGGCCTGGCGATAATCGGCTAATGCTTGAATGGCCAGTTTCCCTTTGGCAATCTTTTCTTCGGCTGATAAGGCGGGTTGGCCTGTTTTATCCGTATATCCTCCTTCAATCAGGTCGGTGATGCCCGGAACGAAGGCATCTGCGTCTCGTTCAGCCAGTAGTGAAAGCATCTTCGGGATTTCTATTTTGAAGAGGAATGGATCTTCCGGGCTGTCATACGAACTACGGTTTGGATTCAGAATACCAATACCCACCAATCCGGCTCCTTTTTCACCTTGATACAAACCTTCCATGGCGGCCAGTTTCATCGGTTGCTTGTCGGCTACCTGATAAGCCGAACCATCACCGGTCCAAAGCAAAAGCACGGAAGCCACTAATCCGAAGATAGCTCCTACCTTGATGCTCCGCAGCGCAAAAGCCTGTTCGCGTTTCTTATATAAATACCAGCAACTCACACCGATGAC
>OHQQ01001277.1_pt1 | contig 11879 bp, 10 predicted proteins | sample 1578211 | NCBI WGS metagenome assembly OHQQ01 (sample SAMEA3879539, study PRJEB24766) | human gut metagenome | biome: human-associated habitat; feature: feces | place: USA | collected 1985/1987
AGGAAAATGTTATTAAAAATAATCATGATTTTTGTATCCCGATTTATTATGACTTTAAGCGTTTAATCAAGGGGGAAGAAATCACACCTGAAAATTTAGAAATAGAAGTACAGAATGAACATGAGATGCAAGTAAAAGTTAAACTAGATGCTTTTAGTGGTGATTTATTGTTAATTAACCATTTGGATGGATCCGCTTTGATTAAAGGAGAGCTTTTGACAAATAGTTATTTAGGAAATAAAACATTAGAATCATTAGGTTTAATTACTACGGAAGGAAATTTAGGCTTTCTATTCATAAAGGAAGATGTTACAGATATTGGTTATGCTATTCGAGAACTAGATGGACAGCTATCGGTTCTTGAAATACCACATGACTCTTTAGATTATTTTTTACGAAATATGACTGCAGGAGAATATTATACTTCTTATTCTTGCCAATCGGATACGGTAAATCCGTTTTGTATTTCTAGGGAATTAGATAAATCTTGTATCTCTGATATGGACTCTTCTGTCGAAACATCAAATGATTCTCGGGGCGAATCAAGAAATTCTGTAGGAAAGACTGAGTTCTCGAATTGTACTGATTTGAAATTATTACAACGTGCTTCAGAGATTATTGTGGAGAATTATTTGAAAGATATGGAGAAAGAAGAGTTATCTCAGTCTGTCGAGGGAAATAATTCTAGAAACTATCTTTTAATATATTTATTGGGGGTACTTAGTGGTGTGTTTGGATTGAAAATATTTTCAATAGTGTATATTAACAAAATGAGTATTAAAAGGTGGGTGCGGAAAATTTTGGAAAAGAAATAATTTATTTTGTTAATAGAAAGTTGGTTGTTTGCTGTTATTTTTAGAGAGAAAAAAACTATACCGTGATAACACGGCATCAAGGTATTAATCTTTATTACTATCTTGTTTTGTATGTATTTAGGTGTTTGATAAAAATTAACTTTTTAATATAGGTGGTGATTGACCCTTCTTATAGCTATGCTGCCTAAAACACCGGCAATATCTGCTAAGATCCAACCGATGGGAACAGACCACCAGATGCCGTTGTAACTTAAACTCGGGATAGCGGCCAGCGAATAGGCGAGGATGACTCTTGTTCCTAGTGAAATAATTGTCAGAATCAGGGAAACAGAAGGACGGGATACGGCTCGGAAATATCCGTAGAACAGGAATAAATAACCGATTCCGATGTAGAAGCTTCCTTCGATTTGCAGATAGGCGACACCGATTGATATGATTTCTTGTTCGGATGCTGGAATGAATATTCTCATCAGTTCGGTAGCAAAGAGGAAAACCAGTATAGATACGATACCGGCAAACAGCGTAGTTGTCAGCCAGGCACAACGGATTCCCCGGCGAATCCGGTCTTGTCGTCGGGCACCGAAGTTCTGGGCGATGAAGGTTGAAAAGGCATTTCCGAAATCTTGTACCGGCATATAGGCAAAGGAATCGATTTTAACGGCGGCGGCAAATGCGGCCATTACGGTTGTCCCAAAGCTGTTTACAAGTCCTTGTACCATTAGAATGCCCAGATTCATGACCGACTGTTGCATGCAAGTCAGGTAAGAAAAGGATGCAATCTTCCGAATAGAGGAAAAATCAATCTGTCGGTCGTCGGGTGATAAACGTAATTCCGGGAATTGTTTCCAGGTATATAGATAGATACCTGCGGCAGAAACGATTTGAGAGATAACGGTTGCCAAGGCAGCTCCTTCAACACCCATTTTCAGTCCTACCATGAACAGTACATCCAATACGATATTAAGGGCAACAGATATAAGCAGAAAATACAACGGACTGGAGGAATTACCTACCGAACGAAGCAGAAAGGCATAGAAGTTATAGACAGCCATCGGTATCATGCCCAAGAAGATGAGAAAAAGATACCTGTAAGTCATTGCTTCAAGTTCGGGTGGCGTTTGCAGTATCTTGATGATGGGTGAAAGGAAAGTCAGTGATAAGATATTGAGTAGGAGCGTTGTTCCTCCTACGATCAGCAGGGAAGAGAAAATACTTTGTTTCATCTGTCGGATGTCTTTGGCTCCGTATTGAATGGAAAGGACGGCTCTACATCCCATACATAAGCCGATAAAGATGGAAGTAATAAAGACAATCAGGGCGTAAGAAGAGCCGACTGCTGCCAAAGCCTCTGCGCCCAATACCTGACCAACGATAAGTGTGTCGGCAATATTATAGCATTGCTGCAACAGGTTCCCCAACATAAGCGGTAAGGCAAAGTGAAGCATACTGCCGGCAATGGAGCCATTGGTCAGATCTCTTTTATACAGATGATTCATGCCTGAAAAGTTTTAAGGAGCCAAAGGTATAGATAGTTTTCTATTCCTTGGCTCCTTTTTCTTATTTCTTTTCCGGGAATGTTTATAACTTCAGTGGTGTGCCGTTGTAGAAGTCCAGAATCTTGGTCCGGAAAATGAATTCATATTTGGATTGTGCCTGTTCGGCTAAGCTTTTTGCATACTTGGTTTTTGCTTCGTTGAATTCGAATACCGTACTCTTTCCTGCGTTGTACCGGTCTTCGGCATACTTGAAAGCTTCCTCGCTTGCCTGGACGGATTTGTCGGATGCCAAGTACTTTTCTTGTGCAGCCGTTGCATTATAATAAGCCTGTTGTATCTCTTTATAGAGCGTTTTCTTGGTATTCTCCATCATCAGTTCCTGATTGTGAATACCGATACGTGCTTGACGTACACTGTTCCGTACTTGGAAGCGGTTGAAAAGCGGAATACTTAACGAGAAACCGATAGTCTTTCGTCCGTTCTGTGCCAACTGATCCGAGAAAGCGGGCATTTCAACATCTCCGGTATAGTAATGATAATAACCATTGGAATAGCTGGCTCCGAAGTTAATCTTCGGATAATAATACGACTGAGCTACTTTCAATTGCTTTTTCATACTTTCCAACAGATACTCTTGTTCCTTGATTTGAGGCTTGAATGTTACTGCCTGTTGATAAATATCATCCGGCGGAATGATACTGCTCATATAGGTATTGACTGCGTTATCCGTTGCCGGTGTGACGATATCAAATTCCGTTCCGCTCCGTTCCAGCTCCAGACTCTGTGCCAAATCCAGCAAAGCCAGCTTGACATTATTGCGGGCTTCGGTCAGCGATACTTCATCGTTGGCAGCCTGCGCCTTTATATCGTAGAGTTGTGACAACGGAACTTTCCCCGCTTTTACCATGGCTTCCGTCTTGGTGATTTGCTCTTGACTCAAAACCAATTGTAGTTCGGCAATTTTTGCCATCTCTTTGTTGTATAAAACCTGCAAATAATACGAAGCAATGTTGATAGAGAGATCATCTTTCGCTTTATTCAGGTTTTCTACGGCTGCTTGCAAGTTCAATCGTTTGGCTGCAATGTCGTTTGGAATCTTAAAACCGTCGAAGATCGGCATCGACAAGGAAATAGAAGCCGAACTGTTGGCTGAGTTCTGATCTACAATCACACCCGTCTTCGAAGGTGAACGGCCAAAGTCGAAGTTCTGTCCGATATTCGCATTCAAGTCAGGCAGCCAACTGTACTTACTAGTATGCAATTCCACCTTCTTATTGTCATGATCGAGCTGCCGTTGCTTCAGATCTATATTATGTTCTATCGCATAGCGGATACATTCTTCGAGCGACCACGTCTTGACAGGCTCGTTACTCCAGGCTGGAGTCGAAAGCAAGCAGGCGGAAATACCTGTTAATAGAATCAATCGTTTCATAACATCTGCTGCTTAAGGGTTATTTTTCCGGTTGAATAGCTGCGCCACGAATCTTCGTATCCTTATCCAGTCCGCTTTTAACTTCAATATTGATACCGTCGGAAAGACCGATTTCGATTTGTTTCTTTTCGAACATCTGTTCCGGTTTTTCCTGCTTCAGCAGATAGACGAAGGTAGAATCGCCATTAAATTCGACCGTACTTTCAGGGATAGTCAATACACTGTCAGCCCGTTTAAGAACAATCTCGGCGTTGGCACTGTAACCGGCACGGATAAAAGCATCTTCCGGTACTTGCAAAGCCGCCTTAATCTCGAACTGAATGGCACCGTTCTCTTCGACGCCTTTCGGAGAGACGTATTCCAATTGTGCATCCAGCTTGCGGCTTTCCATCGCTCCGATGGTCAGTTTGATAGGCATTCCTTCGTGAATACGACCAATTTCGGTTTCATCTACTTTCCCTTTAAAGATCATATCGTTCATATCAGCCACTGTCGCAATCGTTGTTCCGTCGTTGAAGTTATTTGCCTGAATCACTGAGTTACCTACCTTAACAGGAATATCCAGAATCATTCCCGTTATCGTACTGCGGATTTGGGTCGTACTGCTTACGTTGGAGTTTTTGGAAATACCGTCACGTACAATCTCTAATTCGCTTTACTGGCTTCGAATTCTTCTTGGGCAATAACACCCTGCTGGTAGAGTTGTTCGTCTCGTTTATATACTTCTTCTACCTGTTTGAGGGAGATTTCCGCCAGATTAACACGAGATTCGGCACTGTTTAATTGTACCATTTCCGGAATTACCTTAATGGTTGCAATGATTTCTCCTTGCTTAACCATCTGACCGGCTTCTTTCTTCAGTTCAGCAATAATACCGGAGATTTGAGGTTTAATTTCGACTTCGTAACGGGGCTCTACATTTCCTGTCGCTACGGCTTTTGTTTCTACGTTACCGATAGTTGGTGTTACGATCTCATACACCGTAATTACCGGTTGTGCCTTCTGCCAAAGGAAATAGAAAGTTCCTCCTACGGCAGCGAAGATAATGACAAGCAACAGCGTTCTCATAATCTTCTTCACGATTCTGTTCTTCATATTCATTGAGCTTTTTTATATTATTCATCTCTTAATGCATCGATTGCCTTGATTTGCATAGCACGCCATGCCGGAATCAGTCCTGCCAACAGTCCACTAATTAATAGAATAATGGTGGCGGCAACCGCTGTTTGTATATTGACACTCGGATCTTTAATCACAATATCATCGCTGGGTGTAGCTGTCAGGATACGATTAACAAAGTCTAATAAGAATACGCCTGTACTTAATCCCAGTAAGCCTGCCATGGCTGTCAGCATAAGACTTTCACTCATTACCTGCGAAATGATATCGAAAGGCTTGGCACCCAATGCACGGCGTACACCAATTTCCTTAGTCCGTTCCTTAACCGTTACCATCATGATATTACTAACTCCGATAATACCTGCTAATAAAGTTCCTAAGCCTACAATCCAAATCAGAATATCGATTCCCATAAACAGCAGATAAAAGGTGCGAAACATCTCTGCAATGTTGATGGTTCCCAAAGCCTGCGGATCTTCCGGTGCAATTTCATTCTGCTGGAAGATGATTTGCTTGGCTTGCTGGATAATCGCTTCCACATCATAGTTTGGCAGGATACTGATGGCAACCAGGAAAATCTTATCGCCAAGATTCATACTCTGTTGCAAGGTACTGAACGGAATAAATACACTTTCATCAGAGCGCCCATTGATATTCATGTTGGTTGATTTGGCTTTTGTTACACCGACAACCTGATAATACAATCCGTTTACCCGAATGTATTTCCCGCACGGATTCCCATTCTGGAAAAGTGCTTTATTAACATCCATTCCGATGGTACATACTTTTCGTTTCTCTTTCTCATCGATCGTGTTGAGCGGACGACCGAACAACATATCTTGTGTCTCAATGAAGAAGTAAGCAGGAGTAACACCTTTTACATGGTATGTACCACTGTTTTGTCCGTATACTACATTCTTATCGTTACTGCTTCCAAAGATCATTGGTGCGATCTGATCAACACCTTCTACTTCCCGTTGGATAGTTGTAACATCACGATTGCGCAAATCCCAACTTCTTCCTTTATTAAATCCTTTATAAGGTATACTAGTTTTGTCTGCATAAAAGAAGACTGAGTTGGTGGCAACACCTTCCGTCTCGCCCAAAACCGCATTCTTTAATCCTGTTCCTGCTCCTAAAAGCAAGACCAACATTAAGATTCCCCAAAAGACACCAAAGCAAGTCAGCAGGCTTCTTGTTTTATTTCGGGTGATGGTTACCCATATTTCAATCCATCTGTCTCTATCGATTAAAAACATACTCGCTCCTTTCTTTATTCAGTTCTCATGGCTTCGATGGCACTGATGCTAACAGCTTTCCGGGCGGGGAAGTAACCTGCCAGCACGCCTGCTATGACAATCAGCAGTGTTGAAGCTAAAGCGATACTTAAATTAACTGTCGGGTTGAGGAAGATCGTACCACCTTGTCCCGGGTTTTCACCGACTCCGGCTGCTTCCATCCCGCTATTGATCAGCTCGGTCAGTCCGATTCCTCCTAGCATACCGATATATCCGAAGACTGCTGTTACCAAAATAGATTCCGTAATAATTAAACGTAGGATTGAAGACGGCTTGGCTCCGATTGCTTTACGGATACCAAACTCCTTCGTTCGTTCACGGACTGTAATCAACATGATGTTACTTACTCCTACGATTCCGGCAATTAAGGTACCGATACCGACAACCCATATAAACAAAGCAATACCATTCATGATATTATTCATCATGCGGAAGCTCTCAGCTGTGTTCCACATACCGATAGCATTGGTATCAGTCGGGTCGAATTGATGTAGCTGAGCCATCAATGCCCGGAAGTCTTTCTCGAATTTCTCGTTGGCTTCCTTACTGACGACACCCTTTAAGGTAAAGGAGAAACTACTGAATCCATATCCTTTGTTATACAGACTGCGAGCTGTGGTGAAAGGAATATAGGCGGGTGCATTGTTGCTTTTCTCATCGTCGTTATATATACCCACGACCTGCCACATCAGTTTCCCTGCTTTGATGTATTGTCCCAACGCATTCTGTCCGGGAAAAAGGACTTCAGCCATACGTGGACTTAATACGATGACTTTGCGTTCTTCCCGCATATCCAGATCGTTGATGAAACGTCCGTTCTCTGATTTCACATTTACATAATTGATCTTTGCATGGTCGGGGAAGACGCCTTGCATTTCTCCGCTGATAAATTCTTTATTGACATAGAGTGTATCGTTGTGCCAAACGTTGGCCGATAGTAAGTCAATTTCCTTGAACCGGTTCTTCAAGATCGGCAGGTCTGTTTCCTTGAAATGGATGACCCGACCGGATTGCATACCTTTCCATGGCTTGTTGGTGTAACCATTCCAGACTTGAACCTTGTTCATCGACATGTTCCGGAAGTTATGCATCACGCCGTTCCTCAGTCCGTTTCCGGCAGCTAACATAATGATCAGCATAAAGATTCCCCATGAAACGGAGAAGCCGGTCAAGAACGTACGGAGCTTGTTCTGCTTGATGGTACTCCAAATCTCTCTAAAATCATCAAATTCAAACATGACCTTTCCCTTTTTCTATATTCGAAATCAATCCGTCCTTCAGGCGAATGATACGATCAGTCGCATCGGCTACTGATTGTTCATGCGTGACAATGATCATTGTCATTCCTTCTTTGTTGACGTTACGCAGCAATTCCATGACTTCAACTGTCGTCTTACTATCCAACGCTCCGGTAGGTTCGTCTGCCAAAATAATCTGAGGTTTGGCAATCAGGGCACGGGCAATGGCCACACGCTGCTTTTGTCCTCCAGACATTTCGTTGGGCATGTGTTCAGCCCAGTCCTTTAATCCGACCATATCCAGATAATCCAACGCCATGGCATTTCGCTTCTTTCGGGAAATACCCTGGTAGTAAAGAGGAAGCGCGACGTTTTCCATGGCATTCTTAAACGAGATCAGATTAAACGATTGAAAGATGAATCCGATCATCCGGTTTCTTAATTCGGCTGCCCTGCTTTCACTTAAGTCTTTAATCAGTTGCCCGTTCAAAGTATAGGTTCCCGTGTCGTATGTGTCGAGAATACCGAGGATATTCAGTAAAGTCGATTTCCCGGAACCCGAAGCTCCCATGATAGAAACCATTTCTCCTTTTTCGATATCCAGGTTGATTCCTTTCAAGACATGGAGTGGTGCTCCATTAAAATACGTCTTGTTGATGTCTCGTAGTTCGATCATTGCTTTAATGTTTATGTATTAGACGCAATGCGGATTGTTTTTGTTACAAATTTTCATCGATAATTTTCGGTATTGTACCAACTTTTCATCAGATTCACGCTCTCTTTTCCTGATCCACTTCTCTGATTTGGGCTGATACTCGAAGCCTTGTGTTCCATTCTGCTTTCGCATTGTTCTATCTGTTAGCGAAACAAATGTATGAATATAATAAGTACCTTGTATCACATGATACTTAATATTAGGGATATTTAACGGAAAGAATTAAGAAATAGAAAACAAATTGGAGAAAATAGGGCGTAAATAAAGAGGTTTAAGATAAGGACTAATGATAAATTAATCTAATTTAGAGAAGAATTGTTATGTGAAAAAGTAACGGATTATAGGGAGAACCGAAGACTGTTTGGTCTTTTTCGTCTATATTCCCTATAATCCGTTGACTGAAATGTATCAAAATGATTATTTATTCCGTTTTGGATGGAATAAGTTTCCGGCGGGATTTTACATCCGTTCCGGAACTTCAATTCCCAATAAGCCCATGCCTTCCTTCACGATCTTGGCAACGTTGGCTGAAAGAACCAGACGGAATACTTTCAGTTGTTCGTCGGCTTCGTGTAAGATTGAGAAGTCATGGTAGAACTGATTGTATTCTTTTACCAAATCGTATGTATAGTTGGCTATCAGCGCCGGACTATAAGTTTCGCCAGCTTCTTTTACGACTGCTTTGAAGTTGGCCAACATTTGGATCAATCCTTCTTCTTTTTCCGAAAGCTCGAAGTTTGTTGGTAAGGCAGCCGGTAAAACGATTCCCTGTTCTGCTGCTTTACGCAATACGGAGCAGATACGTGCATGTGTATATTGAATGAAAGGACCGGTATTACCATTGAAGTCAATAGATTCTTTCGGGTTGAATGTCATATTCTTGCGCGGATCTACTTTCAGGATGAAGTATTTCAGTGAACCCAAACCAACCATCCGGGCAATATCTTCGGCTTCTTCCGGAGTCAGACCATCCAGTTTTCCTAATTCCTGAGAGATTTCGCGGGCTGTATTGATCATTTCTTCCATCAAGTCGTCGGCATCAACTACGGTTCCTTCGCGGCTCTTCATCTTGCCTTCCGGCAATTCAACCATACCGTAAGAGAAATGTACCAGACCCTTACCGAATTCGAATCCGAGTTTGTCCAACAGGATTGACAATACCTGGAAGTGATAGTTCTGTTCGTTACCTACCACATAGATCATCTTGTTGATGGGGTAATCGTCGAAACGTAATTTTGCTGTACCGATATCCTGTGTCATGTAAACAGAAGTACCGTCAGCACGGAGCAAAAGCTTTTCGTCCAGTCCTTCGGCTGTTAAGTTGGCCCATACCGAACCGTCTTCCCGGCGATAGAAAATACCTTTTTCCAATCCTTCCAGTACTTTGCTTTTACCTTCCAGATAGGTTTCAGATTCATAATAGATCTTGTCGAAATTGACACCCATCATTTTGTAGGTTTCATCGAATCCGGCATATACCCAGTCGTTCATCATTTTCCACAACGAACGGATTTCCGGATCTCCGGCTTCCCACTTGCGGAGCATTTCGCGGGCTTCCTGCATCAAAGGAGAAGCTGCTTCGGCTTCTTCTTTTGTCATACCCTGTGCTTCGAGTGCCGATGTTTCTTCTTTCAGTTTATTGCTGAACAAGACATAGAAATCACCGATGAGGTGATCGCCTTTCTTACCTGCCTTTTCGGGTGTAATACCATTGCCCCATTTCTGCCAAGCCAACATGGATTTGCAGATATGGATACCACGGTCGTTCACGATATTGGTTTTAACTACCTTATTACCGTTGGCTTCCATGATCTTCGACAAGCTATATCCTAACAAGTTATTACGAACGTGACCTAAATGTAAAGGCTTGTTTGTGTTAGGAGAAGAATATTCAATCATAACCAGCGGCGAGTTTTCAGTCGCTTTCGTAAAGCCATATTCTGGTGCCGCATTGATTTCGTTCAACAAATCAATCCAGCAACCACTGGCAACGGTCAGGTTTAAGAAACCTTTGATGACATTGAACTCCGCTACAGCCGGTTCGTTTTTTACCAGGTATTCGCCCAATTCTTGAGCAGTCTGCTCCGGAGATTTCTTGGACATACGCAGGAAAGGAAAGACAACCAAAGTAAGATGTCCTTTGAATTCTTTCTTTGTTTTCTGCAACTGTACTTGTGCCTCTGCTACATCTGCACCATACAATTCTTTGATACCGGCAATGACAGAACCGGTAATTTGCTGTTCAATAACCATATCTATCGTCTTCTATTAGCTAATTTTCGGCAAAGGTACGTCTTTTCGCTGATATTTACTGCTTCTATCCGTACGGAAATGAATCCGTTGGCTTACTTTTTTACTAAATGAGCATTTTGTCATTTTGTCAAAATACCCCTTCAATCCTTGCGCTGTACGGGAATGAATACGGGACAGTTTGGTTTTATGCGCTGTATTTGGACTTTAGGTTTGACAAAATGGCTGGAAATAAAGCCAATCAATTGACAAGGAGAAAAATGAATAGGCATGGAAGGCGTGTTTTTAGTTCTTCTGTTTTTCAGATCGTGAAAATACAAGCAGATTGATAGTTGGATTTGAGTATGGTTGACGAATAAAAAATGAGCTTTTTGTGGATGGAAAAGACCCGGAATCCGAAATTCGGGACTTTTATTTCCGTTTCTGCCGGGCTTTTTCGGAAAATATAGGCAGGAAATCGTGAAAAAGTAAGGTCTTTTTTGAAATTCATAGGCATGAATTTCTTCGTTTTCAGGCATGAAAAAGCCTGTTTTTGGTTTGTTTTGTTGAAAAAAGAGCCAAAATATCGCTGAAAAATACCTGAATGTGAAAAAGAAGCGTTTATAAAACGGCTATAAAATTGATAAAAAGATACGGATAGGAGTATTGGGTAGTCAAAATGATATTTCGGAAAAAGAAAAAAGGCGCAACCGATAAGTTTGCACCTTTGTTTATTATTCCGTGAAAAAATAGAATCAATTCAGCGAATCGTTCAGTTCGTTACTCGGTTTGAACTTAGCCACGTTGTGAGCCGGAATAACGATTGATTCTTTGGTTCTTGGGTTCAAACCCGTACGAGCGGCTTTTTCATTTACACTAAAAGTACCGAAACCTAGAATGGCTACTTTATTACCTGCTTTTAATTCGGAAGCTACTGTATCCACGAAAGCGTCTAATGCCTTTTTGGCATCTACTTTACTCAATCCAGATTTTTCTGCAATTGAATTGATAAATTCTGTTTTGTTCATGGATTATGTCCTCCTTTATTGTACTCAAATACAATTCTATTCCTAGTTTTATTTATTCAGGTTACAAGTCTGCACGATAACTTGCCTCAAACCCTTATGTACTGTTATAACGGTTTCCCTGTTGTTTGTCAAGATAAATCCACATTTTCCGCGGTTTGCGGAGCTTTTTTTATTCGAAGACCTCTCTCAAAAATACTTCTTTCTCCTTCGTCTGCTCTACTGCTGTCTGCAGCTTCTCTACACTCTTTTCCGGAAGCCATGCTTTATTTGATCTGGAATAAGCACTTGCTGTCTTCCAGAACTTTTCCGGATAGGCCAGTCGAAGGCAAAGATACTCTCTTTCATCTGGTTTTAATTGCCGTACGCTTTCATATGCTTCTAATATATTTTGTCCTGTTTTTTGTTTCCAATGGTATTTTTCCATTACTTTTCTCAAAAAGTAATATAGATCATCTACTTGTATTCCGATTCTCATCCGCTCAAAGTTTGTTATCACCTCATTTTCCGGA
>OHQQ01001286.1_pt1 | contig 11806 bp, 7 predicted proteins | sample 1578211 | NCBI WGS metagenome assembly OHQQ01 (sample SAMEA3879539, study PRJEB24766) | human gut metagenome | biome: human-associated habitat; feature: feces | place: USA | collected 1985/1987
ATTTATCCATTATTTAGGATACTGTCTAAGCTTTTACGTTGTAAAAAATTATATCAATGTTTAGGCGCAGGTTTTTTAGGAGAACGGGATAAAAAGGATTTATTTCCATTATCCACAGTTTGCTTTGAGGGGAAGATTTTTCCTGCTCCTTATAATCCAGATGCCTATTTGACGAGATTATATGGTAATTATATGCAATTGCCTGATTTATCGAAAATAGAAGTACATTTAGATAAGATAGAATTTGATAAATGAGTATTTGAAATGAAGCAAAAAATATTATTAGTATTTGGGACACGCCCAGAGGCAATAAAAATGTGTCCATTGGCAATAGCATTTCAAGCTGCCACAGATTCTTTTGAGACGATTGTATGTGTAACAGGTCAGCATCGAGAAATGTTGGATCAGGTATTATCTGTATTTGGAATCAAACCAGATTATGACTTGAATATTATGTCAAAAGGACAAGATTTATATGATGTGACCTCTCGCGTTTTATTAGGGATGAGAGATGTATTGTCTAACGTTAAACCAGATGTTGTATTAGTGCATGGGGATACCACAACTTCGATGGCTGCTGCGTTGGCTTCATTTTATCAACAAATTCCAGTAGCCCATATTGAAGCGGGTTTACGTACTCATAATATATATAGTCCGTGGCCGGAAGAAGTAAATAGGCAGATTACAGGAAGGATTGCAACTTATAATTTTGCTCCTACTTTATTAAGTAAGAAAAATTTATTGCTTGAGAATGTAAAAGAATCTTCTATTTATGTGGTAGGGAATACAGTTATTGATGCTTTACATTTAGTTTTAAAGAAAATTAAATCAAACAACAAGATAGAACATGATATATTGAAAGATTTATCAAATATGAATATTCCTCTTTCCTTAGTTAATACATGGAAAGGAGGAAGACGGATGGTTCTAATTACTGGCCATAGAAGAGAAAATTTTGGGGAAGGTTTCATGCATATTTGCTTTGCTATACGGGACTTGGCAAAGACGTTTTCTGACGTAGATTTCGTTTATCCTATGCACTTGAATCCTAATGTTAGAAAACCGATACATGAAGTATTTGGATCAGATTATAGAAATAATTATCCAAATTTGTATTTTATCGAGCCGCTTGACTATTTACCATTTGTATATATGATGGATCGTTCTTTTATAGTTTTAACAGATAGTGGCGGAATTCAAGAAGAAGCTCCTGGTTTAGGTAAACCTGTTTTGGTAATGCGTGATACAACAGAAAGGCCTGAAGCTTTGGATGCTGGTACTGTGAAATTAGTAGGAACGGATTATGATAAGATCATAAAGGAAGTTTCATTATTATTAACTGATGATGTGGCTTATGCTAATATGTCAAAAGCAACCAACCCATACGGAGATGGATTTAGCTGTGGAAGAATAGTAGATATAATGCGTAAGAAATAGTCGTATGAAAAAGAAAGTATTGATAATTCACCGAGGTTATCCTTTAGGAACTAATGCTGGCGATAAAGTACGAACTTTGAATATGGCAAAGTCTCTACAACGTATAGGCTTTCAAGTATTCTTGCTTGGTTTTTATACGAAAGGTTTTTCTTTGAAAAAAAAGGAAATAGAAGAGTTACCTGAAGGAATAAAACCTTTATTCTTTTATACGTTACCAAATCGTTTTCGTTTGCATAATATCGCGGCATTATATAGAGCTATTTTGACTTGGTTAATTTGTAAGCATTATTCAATAGACTTGGTGCAGGGTGAATTAGCTTCGGCTGCTAATTGTGTAAGATTTTTGCCTAAACTTCCTTTGATAACCGATTTCCATTCAGATATTGTTCCAGAATTGGAAATGGATGGTTATTTGAGTTATCAAATTGAGAATGCGAAATGTGAAAACATATATGCCATAAAGCGATCCACAAAAACAATAACTGTTTCTGCTAATTTAAGAAAAAATCTATCTGTATATGGGAATACAGATGCTCCTAATTATGTTTTGCCTTGCAATTTTGTAGCAGAGCCATATCTTAATTTTACGATGGAAAAGCGCAAAGCAATGAGAATTGAATATGGTTTAGACGATCGTATACTTTTATGTTATTCTGGAGGATTGCATGTTTGGCAGTGCATATCAGAAACTATTAATTTGGTAATAGAGCTTAGGAAACGTAACCCAGCTTATTTTCTGTGTATTTTTACAAATGATAGTATAGAACCATATAAAGATAAATTAAGTTTTTTGGAAAACTCTTATATGGTAAAAAGTTTGAAGCATGATGAGGTTCCAGCTCATTTATTGATGGCTGATGTTGGATTTGTTTTGAGGGCAAATAGTCTGGTTAATATAAATTCATCTCCAACTAAAACTTCAGAATACATGGCTGCAGGAATGATGGTTGTTGCGACTCAGTATGCAGGAGACGTTCCTCAATTAATTGAAGATAGTGGTTGTGGTTATACTTTAAAATCTCCTGTTGCTTCACCCGATGAAATTGAATCGTTAGATCATAAAATTGCCCAATTTATGTTTAATAGGCATGATGAGTTTGAAAAGACTAGAAAATTTATTTTTGAACATCGTGTTTGGGAAGTAAATGAATGCATATTAAATCAACTATATCAGGATTTATAATAGAAAGGCATGTCCGATTTACCCGGGCATGCCTCTTTTTATCTATTAATTTTAAATCTGTTTTTTCTGAAAAAATATAACATGCTTTTTAAATGTAACAATGTTTTTCTATTTATTTTTTGCGATGATCTTTGATGCGCATGAATCATTTTGCTTGAAGGTAAATAAATAACTTTCTTCCCTAGTTTCCAACATCGGTGGCATATGTCCATATCTTCAACATATAAGAAAAAGCCTTCATCAAATCCGTTTAATTGTTGATAAAATGAATTCTTTAAAAGAAGTGCTGCTCCCATACACCAATCTACATCACTTGGACTTGTTGGTGAGAGTTCTGTCATTAAATATTGTTTTACATAGTGATTGGTACTATTATCGTTCCCTTTGGTGAAAATTCTAGCCATTAAAATTGGGGGAGAAATAAATGTTCTTACCGAATGTTGTATGGATAAATCTGTATTTAATAACTGAGGGGCAACAATACCAACTTCTTGGTGGTCTTGCAGATATTGATAAAGCGTATCTATGCTATCCTTTAAAAGGATAATATCCGGATTTAGTATTAATATATATTCCCCTTTTGCATAGGAAGCTGCTTTATTGTTATTGGCTGCAAATCCTGCTATTTTATCATTTTTGTAGTAGCGGATTTGTGGATAATGGGTTCTTATAAATTCTTCAGTATTATCTGTTGAACAATTATCAACAAGGATTAGTTCAAAATTAACTTTAGGTGGATTGTCAATATATAAAGAATGTAACATCTTCTCTAGAAGAGGAAGATGATTCATTGTTACAGTGATAATTGAAATAATAGGATTCATTATTTGCATGATAAATAAAATTGATAATAATCTTTTGCCATTCTTTGTGCTGAAAACTGATCGATAATAATCTTTCTAGCAACCTCTTTTAAGTCGTTCACTTCGTTTTTTTGATTTAATAGTGAAAGACAGATTTTATATAAGGTATCTGTATCATTACAGTCAAATAAATAATTTTCAAAACAACTGTTTTGCACAATTTCTTTATGAGGGTCTATTGATGATAGTATAGGTATAACCTGATTACTCATTGCTTCCATAACAGATAGCGGTAAGCCTTCTGAATATGAAGCTGAAATGTATAAATCTGCAATTTGAAGATATGGAATGATATCCTTCTTAAACCCTAAAAAAAGAATATTGGAGTTCGCTGATTCTTCTAATTCTTTTTTAGCGGATCCTTCTCCAATAATTAATAAGGGGTAATTATTGCCTAGTTTATTATAAACTTGTATAATTGTTTTAATATTTTTCCTAGGATGTAATCCAGACATAACTATAGATATAACTTTTTCTCTTATACCAAGCTCTTCTTTTAATTTTTCTAATGCCTTTTTGTCACATTGTAGAGAAGGTATTTCAATCCCATTTTGGATAGCGGATATATGTATATTGTATTTTTCTAAAGATTTAGAAATACTTTTAGAACAAGCAACAGTATTATCTGCTTCTCTAATAATGTTCGTATGTTTATTAGTTCTCCACAAAGAAAATAAAGGTCCTAAAGGATGTTTTGCATCATCTTTAGGATCTAAATGAATTGTCATTACCTCCTTTGTCTGTGGTATTAATTTTTTAATTTGGTGGTGTATTAAGTTTGCTCTGAAACCATGAGAGTGCATTATATCGAAATGCTCTTTATTTACAAGTTGGGCTAACGCTTTTTGAGCACAGAACATACCTTTTAAACGAGACATATTCAAAGAATGTACAGGAATATTTTCTCGTTTGAAAGCATCTATCATACTATTTTGTGGCTCCTTGGAAAGCGTAATAGCATGTATTTCTACGGGATAATTGGCTTTAAGTTCTTTTATGAGTGTAAAAGCTATTTTTACTAGCCCGTAACCTTCTAATGTTGAAAACAAAAAAGCTATTTTCATTTTTGTACAATTTTATCTGTTACTTGCTTTTGTTCTGCAATGACTACCCCTAATAACATCATTAAAAAATATCCTCGATGACTGGTGAATGTAGCATCTGCAATACTTTCTATCAGGAAAAAGCCTATGATAAGCAGAGTGATTACTAAGTATTTTTCTTGTAGATTTTGTATGTATAAAGAATATGATTTCTGTATTAAATACCAAAAGAAATAAAAAAATAAAAGTATTCCAATTACTCCAAATTGAGTTAAACAAGGATAATAAGTGTCAGCTATATAACTATAGTCAATTTTGTTAATCCCCCAAACGCCGTCAAGTCCATATTTATAATATAAATCAGAATAATAGACACCTGATGCATAAGAAGCGAAACTAGCGAATCCTGGTCCAAATGGAAAATAATCAACTAGAACTTCTAAAGATGTTTTGTATAACATCATTCGGGCAACAAGACCTGATTGAATGTCTTCTTCAGTTCCTCCTACAGCAAAATATAGATCCAACTTATTCCATCCAACTAATATCAATAATCCTATCACTATAATGCCAAATAGAATTGTTTTGATATTTATTTTAAAATCTTTAAGCTTGGGCGCTATTAATATAAGAATGACGGATATTAGAAAGAAACCATAAAATTTGGATCTAGTGGAAAAAAGGCCTGCTGATAACATTACTATGAATACAAGTTTGTCTCTCAATGTATCGCTTCCACAGAATAGAACAATTAAAGATAAAGCTATAATACATGCTGCAAAATACGAATTATGAAACATGACAGTATTGATGATAAACTTGTCATATAGTGTCATGAATCCAAGCCCTAGTAACAGAAACCAAAAACCTATGCAAATGATTCTCAAAAGACTTTTTTGCCTGTCAGAAAAACTAGGATATAAAAGGTATGTTCCAAAAAAAGCTAAGTAAGGTTTAAATTCAATGATAAGATCCTTGATGATGGCTTGTTTAACATTACTGTTTATGAGTATTGAATAGATTGTGTAGAATAAAAAGATACCAATTGTCACCAAAAAAGGCTTATTAAATCTCCAATCTTTTGTGTGAAATACACCAAAGAGCATGAATATAAATAATAAAAAGGCACATATTTCGTCTATTCCATCAAATCCAATAGTCCCATACAGAAGGAGACCTAGAATGAGTGTGAAGACAAATAATTCGAAATAATGCTTGTTTATGAACTGTTGTAGCATATCAGATCGTTTTTGAATATATAACGCGATGTGTAATTATATGTTGTTTTGATGCGGAAACAAAGATAATGCTATTTTTTGAAATAAGTTCTTTTAAAGTTTAGTTGTAAGGTAAAACAATGACTTCTGGGAAGGAAGGATCATTATCTGGCTGGTACGCCCCAAAAAAAGTTATATATATTTTTTCATTTAAAGTGTCTATATAATATATATTGAAACTATTACTAGATATTGAGTCTTCTTCTCTTTTGACCCGGTTATATACAATACCTGCATCTTTAGGCGCTTGATTTGAACATAAAATCATCTGTTGGTGAGGTAATGAAGTAGGGATACTTACTCCTAAAACATTGAAATAAGCAAAACAATGAGCATGTCCTCCTAAATAACAGATAAATTTCCCACTAGAGTTCGTGAAATCGAAATTGACAGAAATACTATCATTCGTGGATAATTTATTTTTATAGATTGATTTAATTGTGGTATGATTGCGGAATGCTTCAACAATATCAGGAATCATGTTCCAATTATGGATAAAATCTCCGTCACATAGATATGTAGTGGAGTTATCCGAGTGAGGTTGAAATGGATAATGATTTAGGATAATGACATTATGTTGATTAGACAGACCTTTTTTTAGAGCAATATTTCCTAGCCAATTGATCTGTTCCTGCGTGTAAGAAGCATAATATACGGTGTTGTATTTTTGTTCTGTTTGATCAAGCATATCTAAAGATATGATCCGAATATAGCCTCCTAGGGGATTAGGGATGTCTGTATAAAAATAATTCTTATTAGCTTTTTGACTTCTTAAACCAAAACAAGATATAGAGGATAAATTTTGATAGATTTCAGAAGCCGTGATATATGTAGAAAAAGATGAATCAATAATATTTGAGTCGTGATTGCCTGTGCAAATATAGGATGGTATATTGTTATTGCTATAGAAGTATTGCGTGAATGACCGTAAGTACTTAATGGCAATGTCTTTATCTTTATGATTGGATATAAAATCTCCCGTAGCCACCATTGCATTAATGTTTAAATCTGCTTGATTGGCAAATTTTACAGATTGTATTAGATTTATAGGATAAGAGTAATGATTACTTTCAGAAAAATCGGATAAGTGTGGATCTGAAATATGTACGAGTTTGAAACAACCTTTCACGTTATATTGTGATTCAATTTTAGCCATACGTTCTTTTGCTAGTTTATTATTAATAGCATATATAGAATCATTTATACTCTTTTTTACTTCCCAATCAATGTCGTCAGCATGCGAACATGAGAGTAAAAAGCTTGTAATAAAAAGACATAAATATGAAAGCCTTTTAGTTTGAAAAAGCAATATTTTAATTATGAATGCAAATATATATGCCATGATTAGTTTCTTATCTTAATTTGTTTGTTACAATATTAAGCAAAATATTTTTGTTATCTATGAAATGCTTATAAGTATTTTGAGGAAATGTATTAAATAGATGAGAGGCTACCAAAAAACATAATTATATTTCTGAGTGAGTAATGAATGTTTTTAAAAACTATGTTCCTTTAATAACAATTACCTAAACCTTCGTTCTCAATTCTCCTATGTTTTGATTTTGATTTTCTTGAGCAATAAAAGTGGAGTAGAATGTGAGTTTTTTTCATCTTTTTCTCCTATTCTGATTTTTCTTTTAGGGGTTCACACACGGACTCATTGCTTTGATTGCCAGATTATTCCTGTGAAGGGTGTGAAATCTATAAGGAAAAAAGATGATCTCTTTTGATCACATCTTGAGAATAGGGAAAAATCGTCCTACTTCTTGGCTTTGCGTGAGGAAGTTTGGCATCCTTGTTTTTTGAGTGGACAAGTATGACAACTTTGGCAACTTGATTTGTCTGAAATAGGACGGGTAAAAAAACGATAGATTTTGTGTCCCATCCAAAAGATGGTGACACAACCTATCAAATAAACTGCTATTTCCTGCCACATGGTTAGTTGATAATTATGTTTCCGATTTGATAAACTAAGAAGAATACGACCCAAGCCAGGCAGCAGGTGTAGAGAATGACAAATGCGCCCCATTTCCAGGAATGAGATTCATTTACGATGGCTGTCACTGTAGCTATACAAGGGAAGTAAAGCAGAACAAACAGCATCAGACTGAGTCCGACCAAGGGCGTAAAGACGTCTGTTCCGTCTGGATTCTTTTCTTGTAACAATCGTTCCGTTAGTGCTTGTTCACTGTCGTCGCTGCCGGTGTATAATACGCTCAGCGTACTGACAACGATCTCTTTGGCTGCCATTCCGGACAACAGGCTGACACTGATTTTCCAATTGAAACCAAGAGGTTCCATGACGGGTGAAATGATTTGACCGATACGGCCGATATAAGAGTTTTCCTGATGGTCCATAGCCATCTGGTGTTCTATCTCTTGTAATTGCTTGGCCTTTTCTTCCGGACTTATCTGTGTATTTTCGATGGAAACTATTTGTTGTTTAAAATCAGCTGTACGTGCTGTCTCCCTCGGGAAATAACCTAAAAACCAGATGATGATGGATGCAACCAAGATGATGCCTCCCATCTTGTGCAAATATTGTTTGGCTTTTTCCCACATATGGAGCAGAATGGATTTTCCTGTAGGCATACGATAGGGCGGTAACTCCATCACAAAGGGAACATCTTCTTCATGAAAGAAGGCACGTTTGAATACCCGGGCTAAGATAACGGCCAGGATAACACCGGTGACGTATAACGAAAGTAGTACGAAGCTGGCATTTTTCGGGAATAAGGCTCCCGTGATTAATACATAAACCGGAAGTCGGGCGCTGCAACTCATCAAAGGCGTTACCAGCATCGTGATCATACGGCTGTTGCGACTTTCAATGGTTCGGGTAGCCATTACGGCCGGAACATTGCAGCCAAAGCCCATGACCAATGGGATGAATGATTTGCCATGTAAGCCCATTTTATGCATGATCTTATCCATGATGAAAGCGGCACGAGCCATATAGCCCGAATCTTCCATAAAGGAGATGAAAGCATATAGGATCAGGATGTTGGGTAAAAAGACGATGACGCCTCCGACACCACCTATGATGCCATCGACAAGCAAGTCTTTGAGCGGTCCTTCTGCCATATGGGTACGGACAAAATTACCGATCATTTCGACCAACCATTCAATGCCTTGCATGGGATAATCGCCTAAGCGGAAAGTGGCTTCAAACATGATCCACATGAATAGAAGGAAAATAGGAAATCCCAATACTTTATGAGTAACGAAGAGGTCGATAATCTGGGTACTGGTCGCTTCTTTGATTTTGTTTTGTTCAAAGGTCTCGCGCAAAGCTCCCGAGATGAAACCATAACGCGCGTCTGTCAACGCCGTTTCGCAGTCTTCCTGCAAAAGATTTTCGATTTGGGCGGCGTTGCGGTTCCGTTCTTGGATGATTTGCTCACCATCCGGAAACTTCCGTATCTGAGATTCTATTTCCTGATCGTTTTCCAGTAACTTGATAGACAGGTAACGCCTTGATATACTTTTAGGCATATTACTATCTACCTTATGGATACTGCGTTTTATGTTGGCAATACCTTTTTCCAGTATATCTCCGTAGTTGATATGTATATGGCGGACAACGGGATCTTCTTCTTCATACACTTTGATAACGCGGTTGAATAACTCTTCGATACCAAAGCCTGTCTTACTGATGGTCGGAATAATTGGGCAACCGATCATACGTGCCAGCGATTCATAATCAAACTTATTACCGGCTTTTTCCAGTTCGTCGTACATGTTGAGGGCAATGACCATTTGCACGTCCATGTCTATCAACTGGGTTGTCAGATATAAGTTTCTTTCCAGATTGGAAGCATCAATGACATTGATAACAATATCCGGTTGCTGGTTTTCGTTCAGATGTTTTCGTACATACAACTCTTCCGGAGTATAGGCCGATAAAGAATACGTACCCGGTAAGTCGACAATCCGGAACGTGTATCCGTTTTGCTTGAATACGCCTTCTTTGGCATCTACGGTTACTCCGCTGTAATTCCCGACATGCTCATGAGCTCCTGATGCGAAGTTGAATAAAGACGTTTTACCGCAATTGGGGTTTCCCACCAAAGCAACGTTGATAGTCTTTCCTTTATTGTAGGCAATTTCTCTTAATTCATCGTCTGAAGGAGTGATGTAGTCAGTTGCCGGTTTATCGGCAAAAATGAGGTTTTCACGTTCGGCTGCGAATTCGGCAGCACTGACAACTTCGATGAGTTCTGCATCCTGGCGTCTGAGAGAAACGTCATATCCCATAATCCGGTAATGAATAGGATCTTTCAACGGGGCATTTTGAATGACTTGTACTTCTTTTCCACGGATAAAGCCCATTTCTATGATACGTTTGCGGAAAGCTCCGCGCCCCATAATTTTGACGATAATTCCTTTTTCGCCTGTACGAAGTTCTGATAGTCTCATCTTAATATACTGTTCTCAAACGTGTGCAAAGTTACGATATATCGTTAGTTTCATCAATACCTATGAATAGGTAATTTCAGCGGCAGAACTATTTCTTTGCCTTATGTCATTTAATGAAAGAACCGACTGAATATATTTTGTTCGCCGATGCTGAATATATATTCGCCCACTGCGAATATGTATTCGCCGACGCTGAACGTATGTTCGCCCACGGCGAATAAAGATTTGCTGGTAGGCCAACCTATTAGATCATATCCATTTGGAGAAAAATAAAGGGGACTTCCGCTTTTTCGTTTCTATAAATATCATATATTTGCTGTGACATTTCGTTGTGACACTTGTAAACATGAAAAATACTAATATATAATATGAGTCGTAAATTATTGTTGTTTTGGCTATTAACCGGAGTTGCCTTGTTCGTTTTCCTACAAGTTTGCTATCCTTATCTTTTCTTTTTCAACGAACAGAGCCAGTTGTTTTTAGCTGAAGCGGCTTTCTTTTGGGAAAACTTGCCGAACCCCGGAGGTCTGACGCTGTGGTTGTCTGAATTCTTGGTTCAGTTTTTTTCCTATCCATACGCGGGAGCTTGTATTACTGCTATACTATTGACGTTGATAGCTTTTGTGCAGGGTGAAATTTTACGTAAGCTAAGTGGATCATCTATTTTGGCAATGACAGGTTGGTTGGTTGCCATGGCTCAGGTTTGGGTAATTGCTGATTTTAACTACCTGTATCAAGGAGTCCTGTCGATAGTCTTTGTCCTCATAAGTGCGTGGACTTGTCTGTTTATTCGATCAGATCGGGTTCGCTTGCTTTTTGAAGCGGCAGGAGGATTGATTTTAGTCTGGTGGGTAGGAGCTGCTTCCGTATTATTTGCCGTCTGGGTGTTTTTATATGAGATTGTTGTCCGTAAAAACAAGCAGAAATGGTTGGCGCTGTTTCCTTTATTGATAACAACCGGTCTGTTGTTTGTTTTATGGCGAACAGCCGTTATCAGTGATTTTCGTTTTGCCTTTTTACCCGATGCTTATTATCATCATTTATTAGAGCCTAAATCGGTTATTTATTTTTCATGGTGGGGCGTATGGCTGCTGACTGGCTATGCGCTGATTCTACATCGAAGTAACTGGTCATTGAAAACGACGAAGAGTAAAAGACTGGTTGCAGTGGCTTTGTTCGTCTGTTTGCTAGCTGTATTTTATGTCGGGACGCTTCGCTTTGGAGAATTGAAGATGCGCCGTTATATGATGCTGGATCATTATTCCCGAACCGGGCAATGGCAGAAAATAGAAGCCGATTGCCAGGGTAAGATAACGAATTTCCTTTATATGAATATCCTTGCCCGGGCATTGGCCGAACAAGGCAAACTGGCAGATACCATGTTTGATTATCAGTTCAGAGGTCCGCAGGCTTTGGCAGTGAATTGGAATCATACAGAAGATGTTTCGGTTTTGTTGAGTGATATTTATTTTACGGCAGGAAATATCGCCTTGTCGCAGCGACTGGCTTTCGAAGGTAATTCCTGTGCCCGTGGGAATTATAATGCCCGTTTGCTCCAACGACTGGTTCAGACCAATTTAATTT
>OHQQ01001287.1_pt1 | contig 11806 bp, 8 predicted proteins | sample 1578211 | NCBI WGS metagenome assembly OHQQ01 (sample SAMEA3879539, study PRJEB24766) | human gut metagenome | biome: human-associated habitat; feature: feces | place: USA | collected 1985/1987
CATTTTGAAGGAATATATCGAATAAATTTGGAAAAAATTTATGAAATTTTTGAAAAGTGATGTTAAAATTCAATTTAATATGTTATAATAGCAACATAAAACAGCAAAGGGGATGGAAGCATGAAGTTTATCATCAGCGGAAAAAATATTACAGTTACAGAAGGTCTTAAGACAGCAGTCCAGGACAAGCTCAGTAAACTGGAAAGGTATTTCACTCCTGACACTGAAGTTGTCGTAACTCTTAGTGTAGAAAAAGAAAGACAGAAAATCGAGGTGACGATCCCGGTTAAGGGCAACATCATCCGTTCCGAGCAGGTAAGCAACGATATGTACGTATCCATCGATCTGGTAGAGGAAGTCATCGAACGCCAGCTTCGCAAATACAAAAACAAAATTGCCGACAAACAGCAGGAAGCAGGAAACTTCCAGAAAGAATATCTGGAGCATGACTATCTGGAGGACGAAGACATCCAGATCATCCGTACGAAAAAATTCGGCATGAAACCAATGTATCCGGAAGATGCCTGCGTACAGATGGAACTTCTCGGACATAATTTCTACGTATTCTTCAATTCAGAGACGGAAGAAGTCAACGTTGTTTACAAGAGAAAAGGCAATACATACGGATTGATAGAGCCTGAACTTGATTAATTAACATGACAATTTAATATGATTTAAGCTGGCCGGATGTTATGTTGCTGTACTATACAGAAAATATAACATCCGGCTTTTGAACTTTCACTAAAAAATTCGACAAAATTTTTAAAAACATAATTGAGATATGTCGCATATATAAGGCGTTCTACTTGCTTATATTATTATTTGGTGTTACAATTATGAATAATTTGAGTTTAATAATATTGCATTTTAAGGAGATTATGGAATGGGATTAATGCAGAAGCTGTTTGGTACACACAGCGAACATGAATTAAAACGAATATATCCAATTGTAGATAAGGTAGAAAGCTACCGTGATGCTATGGGTGCATTAAGCGATGAGCAGTTAAAAGGAAAGACAAAAGAGTTTAAGGAAAGGCTTGCAAAAGGCGAGACACTTGATGATATTCTTCCGGAAGCTTATGCTGTTGTCAGAGAGGCTGGTAAGAGAGTGCTTGGAATGGAGCATTACAGAGTCCAGATTATCGGTGGTATTATTCTTCATCAGGGACGTATAGCAGAGATGCGTACAGGTGAAGGTAAAACGCTTGTATCAACACTTCCGGCATATCTTAATGCTTTGACAGAAGAAGGCGTACTTGTTGTAACTGTAAATGATTATCTTGCAAAGCGTGATGCTGAGTGGATGGGTCAGATTCACAAGTTCCTTGGCCTCAGTGTTGGTATTGTTCTTCATGATATGAAAGATGATGAAAGAAGAGCAGCATATGCATGTGATATTACATATGTTACTAACAACGAATTAGGATTTGATTATCTTCGTGATAATATGGCTATTTACAAAGAACAGATAGTTCTTAGAGGACTTAAATACTGTATTATCGATGAGGTCGATTCAGTTCTTATCGATGAAGCCAGAACACCGCTTATTATTTCAGGACAGAGCGGCAAGTCAACAAAGCTTTATGAATTGTGTGATGTACTTGCTCGTCAGCTTGTAAGAGGTGAGTATAAGGGCGAGATGACAAAGATGCAGGCTATCATGCAGGAAGAGATAGAAGAAGATGGTGATTTTATCGTCAATGAAAAAGATAAAGTTGTCAATCTTACAGAACAGGGTATTCATAAAGTTGAGCAGTTCTTCCATATAGATAATTATGCCGATCCTGAAAATCTTGAAATCCAGCATAATGTTACGCTTGCACTTCGTGCACATAATCTTATGTTCAGAGATAAGGATTACGTTGTCAAAGACGATGAGGTAATGATTGTAGATGAATTTACAGGACGTATTATGCCGGGACGCCGTTATTCAGATGGTCTTCATCAGGCAATTGAGGCAAAAGAGCATGTAAAAGTTAAGAGAGAAAGTAAGACACTTGCAACTATTACATTCCAGAATTTCTTTAATAAGTTTGAGAAAAAGGCAGGTATGACAGGTACTGCTCTCACAGAAGAAAAGGAATTCCGTGAAATTTATAACATGGACGTTGTTGAAGTTCCGACAAATAAGCCGGTTCAGAGAATTGATTATGATGATGCTGTATACAAGACAAAGAAAGGCAAGTTTAATGCAGTTGTGCAGTCTGTTATAGAATCACATGAAAAAGGGCAGCCTGTACTTGTAGGTACAATTACAATCGAGACATCAGAGCTTGTAAGTGAGATGTTAAGAAAGAAAGGAATACCTCATAATGTACTTAATGCCAAGTTCCATGAAAAGGAAGCTGAGATTGTAGCAGAGGCAGGTAAGCATGGTGCAGTTACAATTGCGACAAACATGGCTGGCCGTGGTACCGATATTAAACTTGATGATGAGGCAAGAGCAGCAGGCGGATTAAAGATTATTGGTACAGAAAGACATGAGAGCCGACGTATCGATAACCAGCTGCGTGGACGTGCCGGACGTCAGGGTGACCCGGGTGAATCAAGATTCTATATTTCACTTGAAGATGATCTTATGCGTTTGTTTGGACAGGAACGTCTTATGAATGTATTTAACAAGCTCGGTGTCGGTGAAGACGAACAGATTGAGCATAAGATGTTAAGTAATGCAATTGAGAGTGCACAGAAGAAGATAGAGACTAATAACTATGGTATAAGAAGCCATCTTCTTGAGTATGACCAGGTAATGAACGAACAGCGTGAAATCATCTATGCAGAAAGAAACAGAGTTCTCAATGGTGAGAGCATGCGTAATTCAGTTCTCAAGATGATTACAGATTTTGTTGAAAGTGTTGTAAACTGCTGTATCAATGATGATAAAGATGCAAAAGAGTGGGATTATAAAGAAATCAACGAACTTCTTCTTCCAACGATACCTCTTGCACCGGTTGAATACAATGATACAATAAAGAATAAAAATGAGCTTCTTCACAGTCTGAAAGAGCAGGCAGTAAAGTTTTATGAAGATAAAGAAGCATTATTTACAGAACCAGAACAGATAAGAGAGATTGAGCGTGTAGTTCTTCTTAAAGTTATCGACCGTAAGTGGATGGATCACATTGATGATATGGATCAGTTAAAGCAGGGTATCGGACTTCAGGCATATGGTCAGAAGGATCCTGTAATCCAGTACAAGATGATGGGATACGATATGTTTGATACCATGACACAGGGAATTACTGAAGATACAGTAAGACTTCTTATGCATATTCAGGTTGAACAGAAAGTTGAACGTGAACAGGTTGCCAAAGTAACAGGAACTAACAAGGATGATGGTCCGTCTGTAAAAGGTCCTGTAAAACGAGTAGAAAAGAAGATATATCCGAATGATCCTTGTCCATGTGGAAGTGGAAAGAAATATAAAAACTGTTGCGGAAGACAGGCATAATCGGAAAAAAGGAGTAATTGTGGTAGAATTAGACCAGTTCAGATATAAGATTTCGGGATTTGAAAAGCCAATGGAACAGATAAAAAAGTCATTGGATTTAGAAAATAAAAAGAAAAGAATAGAAGAACTAGAAGCTGATATGGAGGCTCCCGGCTTTTGGGATAATACAGAAAAGTCACAGCATGCCATGAAAGAATTAAAAACGCTCAAAAGCTCATTTGAAAAATACAATGAGCTTGAGCAAGGGCTTGAGGATGCCAAAACACTCATAGAGATGGCGGATGAAGAAAATGATGCTTCTCTTATTCCGGAAGTTGAGAATGAAATTAATTCATTTGAAGAAAAACTTGAAAATTTAAGGATTGAAACACTTCTCTCAGGTGAGTATGACAAAGATAATGCTATCCTTACATTGCATGCAGGAGCAGGCGGAACAGAGGCCTGCGACTGGTGTCAGATGCTTTTCAGAATGTATACAAGATGGGCAGAGGCTAACGGATATACAACACAGACTCTTGATTATCTTGAAGGTGAGGAAGCCGGAATTAAGTCTGTAACAATAGAAGTTTCCGGAGATAATGCTTATGGACATTTAAAATCAGAGCATGGTGTACATAGACTTGTAAGAATTTCACCATTTAATGCGGCAGGAAAAAGACAGACATCGTTTGTATCATGTGATGTAATGCCTGATATTGATGAAGATGTTGATGTTGAGATTAATGATGATGATTTAAGAATAGATACTTATCGTTCGAGCGGTGCCGGTGGACAGCATATTAACAAGACATCATCCGCAATCAGAATTACACATATTCCGACAGGAATAGTAGTTCAGTGTCAGAATGAACGTTCACAGCACCAGAATAAGGATAAAGCTATGCAGATGCTCAAAGCAAAGCTGTATCTTATGAAACAGCAGGAAAATGCTGAAAAAACATCAGATATCAGAGGTGATGTCAAGGATATTAATTTTGGTAATCAGATACGAAGCTACGTTTTGCAGCCATATACAATGGTAAAAGACCATAGAACAAACAAAGATATAGGCAATGCACAAAGCGTTCTTGATGGAAATATTAATCCTTTTATTAATGCATATCTTAATTGGGTTAATACAGGTAAAAAAGCAGATTAAAAATATAATGCATATACAAAAGCATGATAAGGAGGTATTTTATGTCAGATTACATTAAACCTGTAGTGTTTAAAGTCGGTAACGAAATGTATGGTGTAGACATTAATCTTGTACAGTCAATAGAACGAGAGATTCAGGTTGTTCCGGTTCCAAATTCAATGCCGTATATTAAAGGCATTGTAAATTTAAGGAGTGAGGTGATACCTGTATACAGTCTCAAAAAGAAATTTGGACTTGTTGATAATGGTGTGAGCGAAAATACAATTATTATTGATACAAAAAATGTTAAACTTGCACTTGAGGTTGATGAGGTAGTTGAGATAGGCGATATTGAACCTGAAAATATTGTTCCTATGCCGGAGATTGCTCTTAATGCACAGACACAATATATGCCTCGTGTTGCCCATGTTGATGGTAATCTTATAATTCTTCTTGATGTTACAGAACTTTTAAGTGAGGAAGAGGAAGCTGTTGTAAAGCAGATGGCAGAAGATATGAAGTAATCAGCTAATATCACAGGATGGTGATTAACATGGAAAATTCAGGTAAAATAGAAAGGTCAGCGGGAATACTTATGCATATAAGCAGCCTCCCGTCGCCATTTGGTATAGGAACATTCGGAAAAACAGCGTATGAATTTGTGGATTTTGTTGCACAGGCAAGACACAGATACTGGCAGGTGCTTCCGCTTGGACCAACTACATACGGAGACAGCCCGTATCAGTCATATTCTGCTTTTGCAGGAAATCCATATTTTGTGGATCTTGAGATGTTGACTGATGACGGAATATTAGACAGAAATATATATGAAGATATAGATTGGGGCAGCGGCGATTATGTGGATTACGAAAAAGTCTACAATAACAGGTTCACTGTTTTGCATGAAGCATACAAAAATTATAGACAGAAACTCAGTGAAAGCCGTGTAAAACTTGCTGCCGGACTTCCGGAATATAAGAAGTTTGACAATTTTAATAAAACAAATGCATACTGGCTTGATGACTATGCACTTTTTATGGCTCTCAAATGGCATTTTAACCAGAAGTCATGGCAGGATTGGGATGAAGATATTAAATTCCGGACACAGAAGGGCATGCAGAAGTATAAAGAACTGCTTGCAGACGAAATCGGATTCTGGAAGTTTGTCCAGTATGAATTTGATAAACAATGGAAAAAACTCAAAGAATATGCCAATGAAAATAATGTAGATATAATAGGAGATATTCCTATTTATATGGGGCTTGATAGTTCAGATGTGTGGGCGGATGCAGGTGAATTTCTGCTGGATGAGAATCTTACGCCTGTTAAAGTTGCAGGGGTTCCGCCTGATGCTTTTTCTGAACTTGGACAGAAATGGGGAAATCCTCTTTACGACTGGAATAAAATGGAAGCTAACGGATTCAGGTGGTGGAGAGACAGAATGGCACATTCTGCTGAATTATATGATGTTATAAGAATTGATCATTTTATAGGGATAGTAAAATATTATACAATTCCGGCTGACATGCCTGATGCAAGGCAAGGTTCATATGAGCAGGGACCGGGACAGAAACTTCTTGATGTTATCAATGAAGCTATCGGTGATAAAAAAATTATTGCAGAAGATCTAGGAGTATCACTTCCAGAGGTTGATGTGATTTTAAGAGAAAACAATTATCCTTCAATGAAAGTCCTTGAGTTTGCATTTGGCGGCGACAGAAAAAATCCGCATCTTCCATATAATTACAGTGATAACTGCGTAGTGTATGGCGGAACACATGACAATGAAACACTTATGGGATATTTTACCGGACACAATGAGTGGGAGCTTGGCTATGCTTTTGATTATCTTGATACAAGAGACAGGGCAAGGATGGTAGATAACGTATTCCGTGCAGCATATTCAAGTGTTGCATGTCTTGCAATATTTACAGTTCAGGATATTTTAAAGCTTGGTAATTCAGCAAGAATGAACTTCCCATCAAGCTTTGGTAATAACTGGAAATGGCGTATGCAGAAAGGGCAGCTTAACTGGGATCATCTTAATGCAATGAGATATCTGGCAAGTGTATTTGGAAGAGAATCATAATAATTAATATAAAGACACATAATCTGAGACTGCGGTATCCGGCTATACTGTACAATCAGGTTATGTGTCTTTTTTTCTAAAAATCACATATAAGGTTGCATTGTTATAAATAATATGATAAGATTCTTTCTGTGAAAAACACATGTGTTTCACACACGAACAACAAAACACATGTGTCTTTTGTAGGAAGACATCCTGTGAATTATGACTGATGTCAGAAAGGTATGAGGATATGACTGAGGACAGTAAATATTACGTTGTCAAACAGAAGGCACTGCCGGAAGTTCTGCTCAAAGTTGCACAGGTCAACAAAATAATTGAGACAAAGAGAATGTCTATAGCTGAAGCTACTGAATCGGTTGGAATCAGCAGAAGTTCTTATTATAAATATAAAGACGATATTTTTCCTTTTAGAGATAATGTAAAAGGCAAGACAATAACATTTGTATTATCAATGGAAGATGAACCGGGGCTTTTATCAGTTGTGCTTAAGAAAGTTGCAGAATTTAAGGCAAATATACTTACAATTCACCAGACGATTCCTGTTAATGGCATTGCTTCTCTTACGCTTAGTGTTGAGATACTTCCAACGACAGGTGATGCTTCTATGATGATAGAAGAGATTGAACAGCTTAACGGAGTAAGATATTTAAAGATATTAAGCAGTGATGCGTCACTTTAATATATTGGTGGGGAACTGATATATTAGTGAACATATTAGTTTCTTGAACCTGCATAATGAAGAACAATAAGATTAAATGGAGGATAATATGGCGAAGATAGCAGTTTTAGGTTATGGTACTGTTGGATCAGGTGTTGTAGAGATACTTGATGCGAACGCAGAGTCGATATCAAAAAAGGCAGGCCAGCCTATTGAGGTAAAGAGTGTATTAGATTTAAGAGATTTCCCTGGTGATCCAATTCAGGAAAAGATTGTACACGATATAGACCTTGTTATTAATGATGATGAGATAGATGTAGTAGTAGAAGTTATGGGTGGTGTTGAACCGGCATTTACATTTGTTAAGAGAGCACTTGAAGCTGGGAAGAGTGTCTGTACATCTAACAAGGCGCTTGTTGCGGCACACGGAGCAGAGCTTCTTGCTATGGCTAAGGAACGCAGCCTTAACTTTATGTTCGAGGCATCAGTAGGCGGTGGAATTCCAATTATCAGACCGCTTAACCAGTCTTTAACAGCAGATGAGATTACTAAGATTACAGGTATTCTTAATGGAACAACTAACTATATTCTTACTAAGATGAGCAGAGAAGGAATCTCATATCAGGAGGTTCTTAAAGAGGCACAGGCACTCGGATATGCAGAAAGAAATCCAGAGGCTGATGTTGAAGGTTACGATGCATGCAGAAAAATAGCAATTCTCACATCGCTTGCATTTGGAAATACAGTGAAATTCGAGGAAGTGTATACAGAGGGAATAACAAAGATTTCTAATGAAGATTTTGCATATGCTAAAGAGCTTGGAAGTGTTATCAAGCTTCTTGCAACAAGCTACAGTAAGGATGGCAAGGTATATGCAATCACAGCACCATTTATGATTGACAGCACACATCCATTATATAATGTTAATGACGTTCTTAACGGAATCTATGTACACGGCAATGTATTAGGGGATGTAATGTTCTTCGGAGCAGGAGCCGGAAAGCTTCCAACAGCAAGTGCTGTAGTATCAGATGTAGTTGACTGTGTTAAGCATAAGGGTAAAAATGTTATGACAATCTGGAGTTCAGTAAAGCAGGAACTTGGTGATACATTTGACGAGACAAGAAAGTTCTTTGTAAGAATTAAGGGCGATGATGTCCAGGCAGCTAAGGCAGCATTTGGTGAAGGACAGGTTGTTAAGGTTGATGGAATTAACGGAGAGTTCGGATTTGTTACAGAACCTATGACAGAGAGAGCATTTGAAGATGCTAAGGATAAGGTTTCTGTTATAAGCAGAATCAGAATAGATGATACTAAATTACAGTAATAATATAAGGGAGAAAAGTAATGATTAAAGTAGTTAAATTTGGTGGAAGTTCACTTGCAAGTGCAGAGCAGTTTAAGAAGGTTGGCAATATTATCCGTGCTGATGAGGACAGAAAGTATGTGGTTCCTTCAGCACCTGGAAAGAGATTTCCAGAGGATACTAAGGTTACTGATATGCTTTACAAATGTTATGCAGAGGCAGAAGCTGGTAAGAATATTGAGAAGAGTCTTAAGGCAATTGAGGAAAGATACAATGAAATTATCAAGGGACTTGGACTTAAGCTTTCATTAAAGGAACAGTTCGAGACAATTAAGAAGAATTTTGAGGCACTTGCAGGAAAAGATTATGCAGCTTCAAGAGGAGAGTATCTTAATGGTATTATCATGGCTAACTATCTTGGATATGAGTTCATAGACGCTGCTACAGTTATATGCTTCGATAAGGATGGAGAATTTGATTCAGAAAAGACAAATGCAGTGTGCGAAGCAAAGTTTGCTAATATTGAAAGAGCAGTTGTACCTGGATTTTATGGAGCAATGCCTAACGGAAAGGTTAAGACATTTTCAAGAGGCGGTTCTGATGTGACAGGTTCAATTGTTGCAAGAGCACTTAAGGCTGATATGTATGAGAACTGGACAGATGTATCAGGTTTTCTCGCAGCAGATCCAAGAATTGTAAGCAATGCAAAGCCAATTAACGTTATTACATATAAGGAATTAAGAGAGCTTTCATACATGGGTGCATCAGTGCTTCATGAATCAGCTATCTTCCCTGTAAGAAAGGGCGGAATTCCTATCAATATTAAGAATACTAATGCTCCGGAAGATAAGGGAACAATGATTGTTGAGACAACATGTAATATGCCGGAATACACAATTACTGGTATTGCAGGTAAGAAGGGATTCGTTGCAATCAGCATTGATAAGGATATGATGAATTCAGAAATCGGATTCTGTAGAAAGGTTCTTTCAGTATTCGAGGATAACGGAATCTCAATCGAACATATGCCTTCAGGAATTGATACTATGACAGTATTTGTTCACCAGGATGAATTCGTAGAGAAGGAACAGAAGGTTCTTGCACAGATTCATAAGGCAGTTAATCCTGACTCTGTTGAACTTGAAGCTAACCTTGCACTTATTGCAGTAGTTGGACGTGGAATGAAGAACAGTACTGGTATAGCAGGTAATATTTTCTCAGCACTTGCAAAGGCAAAGATTAACATTAAGATGATTGATCAGGGCTCAAGTGAGCTTAATATCATTATTGGTGTACGCAATCGCTATTTTGAAGATGCAATCAAGACAATTTACAGCGTATTTGTACCGGAAGAAGAGCAGTAAAACAAATCGAAAAATTAAATTTTATCCCGGCAGGAAAGCAATGGTGGCATTTGTTATCAGATGTTTTCCTGCCGGGATATTTTTGTGAAAATATTTAATGGAAAGCTATATACAATAAAAATAATAAAAAAACAAAAAATAAATACAGCTTGCTAAACTTCGTTTAGAATGGTAAAATAAGAAAGAAAACATAACATAAAAATGACAATGTTTAAGGAGTAATATTCAGAGAATGGAAATCACAAAGAAAATAGCAGAAGAGTTAAGCGTTAAGCCGTCACAGGTTGAAGCGGCAGTAAAGTTGATAGATGAAGGATGTACGATTCCTTTCATAGCCAGATACCGTAAGGAAGTTACAGGTTCACTTAATGATGAACAGCTTCGTAACCTTGATGACAGACTCAAATACCTTCGCAATCTTGAGGATAGAAAAGCACAGGTAATAGCAAGCATAGAAGAACAGGGTAAACTTACAGAAGAGTTAAAGGCACAGATTACAGATGCACAGACAATGGTGCTTGTGGAAGATTTATACAGACCGTACAAGCAGAAAAGAAGAACTCGTGCAACGATTGCAAAAGAGAAGGGGCTTGAGCCTCTTGCACAGTTCATACTTGCACAGAATACAGACAAGCCTGTTGAAGATGAGGCACAGAAGTATATAAGCAGCGAGGAAGGCAAAGAAGTTGAGGATGCAGCGGCAGCGATACAGGGAGCACTTGATATAATTGCAGAGCAGATATCAGATGTCGCTGATTACAGGACATATATAAGAGATATAACATTTAAAGAGGGCAAGCTTGTAGTAACTGCCAAGGACGAAAATGCAGACTCGGTATATGAGAATTACTATGATTACAATGAAGCTATAGCCTCTATTCCAGGACACAGAATACTTGCTATCAACAGAGGAGAGAGCGAGAAGTTCTTAACAGTAAAGGTCGAAGCACCTAAGGACAGAATATTAAGATATCTTGCCAAGCAGGAGATAACAGCAGATAATGAATTTACAACACCATATCTTACAGCATGTATAGAAGACTCTTACGACAGACTTATTGCACCAGCAATAGAAAGAGAGATAAGAAGCACATTGACAGATAATGCACAGGACGGGGCTATCAAGGTGTTCGGAAAGAACTTAGAGCAGCTTTTATTGCAGCCACCAATAGCAGGCAAGGTTGTGTTAGGCTGGGATCCGGGCTTTAGAAATGGCTGTAAACTTGCTATAGTTGATGCCACAGGAAAGGTGCTTGCAACTAAGGTTGTATATCCAACAGAGCCATTTAACAAGGTTGAGGAGACTAAGAAAATAGTAGCAGACCTTATTAAGAAATATGGTGTTACACTTATATCTTGTGGAAATGGTACTGCTTCAAGAGAGTCAGAACAGATAATCTCAGATATGATAAAGGAATATAATCTTGCAGGCGTAGATTATGTTATAACTAATGAGGCAGGAGCATCTGTATATTCGGCAAGTAAGCTTGCTACAGAAGAATTCCCTGACTTTGATGTGAACCAAAGAAGTGCCGTATCAATAGCAAGAAGAGTGCAGGATCCACTTGCAGAGCTTGTTAAAATTGATCCTAAATCAATAGGTGTAGGACAGTATCAGCACGATATGAACCAGAAGAAGTTAAGTGAGACGCTTGGAGGAGTAGTTGAAGACAGCGTTAATAAGGTTGGTGTAGATCTTAATACAGCTTCAGCTTCACTTCTTGAATACATTTCTGGAATATCTAAGTCAGTTGCCAAGAACATAATTGATTACAGGGAAACTAACGGAAGATTCACTAACAGAAAGCAGCTTTTAAA
>OHQQ01001295.1_pt1 | contig 11718 bp, 8 predicted proteins | sample 1578211 | NCBI WGS metagenome assembly OHQQ01 (sample SAMEA3879539, study PRJEB24766) | human gut metagenome | biome: human-associated habitat; feature: feces | place: USA | collected 1985/1987
CCTTGCCGAGCAGGATTTAAAACTGCGCGGCGCGGGCCAGCTTTTTGGCCTGCGGCAGCATGGCTTGCCTGATTTATATATTGCTGATATACTTCAAGATACAGATGTTTTGATAGAAGCGCGCGCCTTTGCCAAAAAAACGCTGGCAGACGCAGGACAGACGGCAGAAATTACCAAAGTTCTGGACGCGCAGTTTGACGAACGTTTTAAACGTATATTCAATTCGTAACGGAGGCCCCAATGCCGGAAGAAAAATGGTATCAAAACCCGGAAAAAGCATCACAGGCGGCTGCGGTAATTATTTTAGCCCTGGCCGCTTTGTTAACGTGGCTGTTTGCCGGTGAAGAAGTTAAAAAAATGTTTGCCCTGGCCGTCAGCGGCGATGTGGAAGCGCTGGCAGCGTATTTCCGCTCTTTTGGGGCGTGGGCAATGCTTATCAGCTTCCTGCTTGATGTATTAATCAACGCGGGCAGCATTTTCCCGTCCATCTTTATTTCTACCGCCAACGGGCTTATTTTCGGTTTGCCGCTGGGCATTTTAATTTCGTGGCTGGCAGAAACAACCGGCGTTGTTATCAGCTTCTGGCTGATGCGTTATCTGTTCCGCGGTGCTGCCGAGAAAATGATTGCCAAAAGCCCGATGCTGATGAAAATTGACGATTTGAGCGGGCGCAAAGGGCTGCAATGGATGGCGGCTGCAAGAATGCTGCCGTATTTTCCGTCCGGAATTTTAACGGCGATTGGCGCGGTAAGCAAAATTTCTACGCGCGATTACATTATTGCCAACCTTATAGGCAAGTTCCCTTCAACGGCGCTGGAGGTTGTTATAGGGCACGATATTGTTAATTTTCAGCAGCACAGCGAACGCCTTGCCGTGCTGGTAACGGTGGCAATACTTATTTTTGCCGCTTACAAATATTACTACAAAAAATAATTGTTTTCTTTTAGCACTCTGTTGTGTTTTCTTTGGCTGTAAGGTATAATTAAACCAGCAGTTATTTTAAAGAATATTCAAAAGGAGGCAGCTATGAGCAAACACCAATTTACGGATATCCGCGTTGCCATCGAGCCGGATAATCCTTCCATCCAGCGTCTGGAGTTTAAGTGCATTAAATGCGGAAACTGCAAAACCGTCTGCACCGATTATATCGGCGTATGCGGAACTTATGACCTTAAGGCAACGGGTGATAAGCCTATCTGCATTAACTGCGGGCAGTGCGCCAATGTTTGCCCGGCAGACAGCATTACCGAAAAAATAGAAGCGTATCAGGTAATGGCAGAAATCCGTGATGAGGATAAAATTGTTATTTTCAGCACTTCGCCTTCCGTTCGTATTGCTTTGGGCGAAGAATTCGGCATGCCCGACGGCAGCTTTGTTGAAGGCAAAATGGTTGCGCTTTTGCGCAGGCTTGGCGCAGATTATGTGCTTGATACCAATTTTGCCGCCGATATGACGATTGTGGAAGAAGCAAGCGAGCTTTTACAGCGCATTACCGAAGGCAATAAGCCGCTGCCGCAGTTTACCAGCTGCTGCCCGGCGTGGGTTAAATTTGCAGAAACCTATTACCCCGAAATGTTGCCGCATATTTCCAGTGCCAAAAGCCCTATCGGCATGCAGGGGCCAACCATTAAAACCTATTTTGCAAAAAAAATGGGCATTGACCCGCGCAAAATTGTCAACGTGGCAGTTACGCCCTGCACCGCCAAAAAGTTTGAAATCCGCCGCGGCGAGATGAATGCGGCCGGGCGTTACCTTGGCATTGAAGATATGCGTGATATGGACTACGTTATTACCACGCGCGAACTGGCAATGCTTGCCAAAGACGAAGGCATTGATTTTGCCGCGCTGGAGGATTCTGCCTATGATGATTTAATGGGGCAGGCGAGCGGCGCAGGCGTTATTTTTGGCAACACCGGCGGCGTTATGGAAGCGGCAATACGCACGGCTTACTGCTATGCAACCGGCAAGGACGCACCGCAGGCTTTGTACGATTTGCAGCCTGTGCGCGGTATGGACGGCATCCGCGAGGCGGAAGTTGACATTGAAGGCACCAGAGTTAAAGTGGCTGTTGTTTACGGTACTGCCAACGCCCGCAAACTTATTGATAAAATTAAAGCAGGCGAAGCAGAGTACCACTTTGTGGAAGTTATGGCATGCCCGGGCGGTTGCATTGGCGGCGGCGGACAGCCAAAAGACAAGGAATATAAAGGCGATGCTCTGCGTGCGGCACGCATTGAAGGGCTTTACAGGCGCGACAGCAGCATGAAGCTGCGTTTAAGCCACGAAAACCCGGAAATTAAAGCCTTGTATGCAGACTTTTACGGCAAGCCGCTGAGCGAACTGGCGGAACAGATGCTGCATACCGTATATTTTGACCGCAGTGCTGACTTGGGCGGCGTATATATCGCGCCCGGCGCGGAAAAACAGCCCGGCGCGGAAAAACAGCCTGCGGCAGAAGAAGCAGCACCGCAGCAGGAAGCAGGCACGCATAAATGGCGCTGCAAGGTTTGCGGCTATATATATGAAGGTGAAGCTTTGCCGGAGGATTATAAATGCCCGCTGTGCGGTATGGGCGCCAATATGTTTGAAAAAATAGAATAGTTTTGCCAAAGCCTCTGCCTAAAAAAATGGGCAGGGGCTTTTTGCTGCGTAAAAAAGCAAAAAAATTAAAAAATTTTGTAAAAAATAGTGAAGGAAAATAAAAAATGTTGTAGAATATATGGCAGGTAAACCAAAAATGAGAGAAAATTAGGAGGACAAAAAATGCATAGTTACAGCATTGAGCTTGGCGGCAGAACGCTGACGATGGAAATCGGCAAAATTGCCAAGCAGGCCAACGGCGCAGTATTGGTGCGCTATGGCGACACTGCGGTAGTAGTTGCTGCTACCGGTACCAAAACACCGCGTGAAGGTGTAGACTTTTTCCCTTTGACTGTTGATTTTGAAGAAAAAATGTACGCTGTGGGTAAAATCCCCGGCGGCTTTATTAAACGTGAAGGACGCCCGGCTGAAACCGCTATTTTAACCAGCCGCCTTATCGACCGCCCGATCCGCCCGATGTTCCCGGAAGGCTACCATAACGACGTGCAGATTGTTGCAACCGCCGTTTCCGTTGACCCGGACAACGCACCGGATATTCCGGCAATGATTGGCGCTTCCTGCGCACTTTCCATTTCCGATATTCCGTTTGAAGGCCCTATCGCCGGTGTGCGCGTAGGCATGATTGACGGCCAGTACATTATTAATCCGACCATTGAACAGGCTAAAGTAAGCCGCCTGAACCTTGCCGTTGCAGGCACCAAAGACGCTATTTTGATGGTTGAAGCAGGCGCCAAGGAAATCAGCGAAGACGAAATGCTGGACGCTATCTGGTTCGGCCACGAAGAAATTAAAAAGCTGGTTGAATGGCAGGAAAAAATTATGGCAGAAGTTGGCAAACCCAAAATGGAAGTGCCTGTTTACGAACCTCCTGCCGAGCTTGCCGCAGAAATTGAAGCTTACGGCGCTGAACAGCTGAAAGCAGCCCTGATGGATGCCAACAAGCTGGAACGCGAAGAAAACGTTGCCCGCATTAAAGCTGAAATTGCCGACGCATTTATGGAAAAATATCCTGACAATGCCAAAGACGTTGCTTATATTACCCAGAAACTCGTTAAAAAGATTGTACGCCGCACCATTTCCGTGGATAAAATCCGCCCGGACGGACGTGCGCTTGACGAAGTACGCCCTGTAACCTGCGAAGTAGGCCTTTTAGCCCGCCCGCACGGCAGCGCGCTCTTTACCCGCGGCCAGACTCAGATTCTGAACGTGCTGGCACTGGCTCCGCTCAGCGAAGCACAGACCCTGGACGGACTTGGCGTAGAGCTTACCAAACGTTATATCCATCACTATAACTTCCCGCCGTATTCTGTCGGCGAAGCCCGCGCACCCCGCAGCCCCGGCCGCCGCGAGATCGGCCACGGCGCACTGGCAGAGCGCGCTCTGGTTCCCGTGCTGCCCTCTCTGGAGGAGTTCCCCTACACCATCCGCTGTGTCTCTGAGGTCCTGAGCTCCAACGGCTCCACCTCTCAGGCTTCCATCTGCGGTTCCACGCTGGCTCTGATGGATGCCGGTGTGCCCATCAAGGCACCTGTTGCCGGTATCTCCTGCGGCCTGATCACCGAGGGCGACCGCTGGATGACCATGCTGGACATTCAGGGCGTGGAGGATTTCCACGGCGATATGGACTTCAAGGTGGGCGGCACCCGCAAGGGCATCACTGCCATCCAGATGGACATCAAGATCGACGGCCTGACTTACGATATCATTGCCGAGGCCTTTGAGAAGTGCCGCAAGGGCCGCCTGTACATCCTGGACGAGATCATCAAGCCCGTGATCGCACAGCCCCGTGAGGAGCTGAGCCGCTGGGCTCCCAAGATGTTCAGCATGATGATCCCTACCGACAAGATCAAGGACGTGATCGGTAAGGGCGGCAAGGTCATCCAGGACATCTGCGCCACCTGCAACTGCAAGATCGATGTGCAGGAGGACGGCCATGTGTTCGTCTCCGCCGTGGATCAGGAGGACGCAAAGCGTGCTATCTTCACCATCAAGACCATTGTGGAGGATCCCGAGATCGGTGCCATCTACAAGGGCAAGGTCACCCGCCTGATGAACTTTGGTGCCTTTGTGGAGATCGCACCGGGCAAGGAAGGTCTGGTGCACATCTCCAAGCTGGACACCAAGCGTGTGGAGCGCGTGGAGGATGTGGTCGCCGTGGGTGATGCCATCGTGGTCAAGGTCACGGACATCGACCAGCAGGGCCGCATCAACCTGAGCCGCCGCGATGCCATTCTGGCGCTGGAAGCCAAGCGCGCCGCGCAGGAGCAGCAGTAATCCATAAATCAGAGGGACCCCACAGCCGGTTGGCTGCGGGGTCCCTTTTTGCTGTCCGAAAAAACTTTTGGGTTTCCTCTTGACAGAAATGCAAAAATGTGTATTATTGTATTAGCTGCTTAATACAGCAACACATAAGGAGGGCAAAGCAGAATGAGTGAACAGTTTGATGCCAGCCGCCCGATCTATGCCCAGCTGGTGGAACGGCTCAAAGCCAGAATTCTGGCGGGCACCTACCCGCCGGGGGGCCATCTGGATTCGGTGCGGGATCTGGCCGCAGCTGCCGGGGTCAACCCCAACACGATGCAGAGGGCTCTGGCCCAGCTGGAAAGTGAGGGCCTTGTGCGCACCGAGCGCACCAGCGGACGCTACGTCACGGAGGATACGAATTTGATCGAACAACTGCGGGCTGCCGCCGCCCATGACATCGCGGCAGATTTTCTGGAGAAGATGCGCAGCATCGGCTACACGCCGGAAAAGGCGGCAGCCCTGTTGGAGCACTGGGATACAGAGGAGGTAGAACCCCATGAGTAAGGTGCTGACCTGTGAAAAGTTGACAAAAGTATACGGAAAGGAAAAGACCGCGCTGGACGGCATCGATCTGGAGCTGGATTTTGGCCGCATCGTAGGGCTGCTGGGCCCCAACGGCAGCGGCAAGACCACTCTGCTCAAGCTGGCCAATGGTCTGCTGCAGCCCACGGAAGGCCGCATCCGGATCGCGGGCATGGCCCCCGGCCCGGAGACCAAGGAGCTGGTCTCCTACCTGCCGGACGCCGACTGGCTGCCCGACTGGATGCGGGTGGAGGAGCTGGTGGAGATGTTCCGGGATTTTTACGGCACGCCCAGTCAGGCCAAGGCCTACATCGGCTTTGATGCCGACAAGGCCAATGAGATGCTGGCCCGGCTGAACATCGCCCCCAATGCCCGGCTCAAGACCCTTTCCAAGGGCAACAAGGAGAAGGTTCAGCTGGTGCTGGCCATGAGCCGCAACGCCCGTCTCTACCTGCTGGATGAGCCCATCGGCGGCGTGGACCCTGCGGCCCGGGACTACATCCTGAACACCATCATTTCCAACTACAGCAAGGACGCGACCGTTGTCATTTCTACCCACCTCATCGAGGACATTGAGCCGGTGCTGGACGAGGCCGTGTTCCTGAAGGACGGCCGAATCTTTGCTCACCGCGCTGTGGACGATATCCGCGAGACCGAGGGCAAGAGCGTCGATGCATATTTCCGGGAGGTATTCAAATGCTGAAACAATTGCTGAAATATGAGTTCAAGGCCACGAAACGCCTGTATTTCGGGCTGTATCTGGCGCTGGCGCTGTTGAGCGTGGTGCTGGGCGTGACCTTCCGGCAGGAACACGCGCTGGCTCACAGCACAAGCTTCCAGAATCTCGAAGTGATTCTGATGATCGTGTATGTCTCGGTCATCCTTGCCATCGCGGTGCTCTGCTTCGTGAACACCATCCAGCGCTTTTATCAGAACCTGCTGGGCCGTGAAGGCTACCTGATGCACACCCTGCCCGTGACCGAGACCCAGCTCATCCTCTCCAAGCTCATCACCAGCATGGTCTGGGTGCTGTGCAGCGGCCTGGTGGGCATCGTCTGCATCACAGGGATGGTCAGCATCGGTGTGCTGGACGCGGAAGTCCTCGGCACGGAGAACTGGGACAGCTGGATGCAGCTGTGGGGGATGCTGTATGGGGAACTGGGCGCGAAGTTCTGGCTGGTGACATTCTGGACCATCCTCATCAATCTGGCCCGGCTGGCAAGCCTCATCCTCTGCGTTTACGCTGCCTGTATGATCGCCCATCAATTCCCCAAGCATGTGATGGTGGCCGGGATCCTCGCCTTTATCGGCCTGAACATCGTGGAGACCCAGCTCGATAAGCTGCTGGGCACGAATGATGTGAGTATGATCGTGGATGTCACGTACCGGGTCGTGGATGTGAACGTGACCGGTGTGAGCTATGGAGTGACCCCGATGCGCTGGCTGACGGCGGCACTTGGAACAGACGTTGGCTATCTGTTCTGCTTTGCCGTGACTGCAGCCATTGCGGCGGCATACTTCTTCCTGACCCGGTGGCTGATGAAAAATAAACTGAATCTGGAGTAAACAAAAAGGCGGTGTGCCCGGAGCGGACACACCGTCTTTTGCTGTCTGGAAAAAGGATTACACGCCGGAAGCGCCGTAGTTTGCCAGCACACGGGCAGAAGGATCGTTGACGTTGCAGCCGGGCCATGCCTTGTTCGGCATCCAGAAGCCGACGATGGTGCGGCTCTGGTCGTGGTAGTATTTCTCGAAGATCTCGCGGTAGAACAGGCTCTCCTTGGTAAAGGGCATACAGTGGGCCGAGTAGTTTGCCCGGCGGAGCTGGAACTCCTCATCGGTGTACAGGCTCTCGGCATACTCCTTGATGTCGTCCACCATGCTGTGGCCCACGGCATCGGAGAAGGCGGCCTTTTCGCGCCAGAGGATCTCCGGGGGCAGCCAGTCGCCCTCAAAGGCCTTGCGCAGCAGGTACTTGCCCTTGCCGTAGCTGTTCAGCTTCTTTTCGGGGTCAATGGCCATGACGTAGCGCACAAAGTCCAGATCGCCAAAGGGCACGCGGGCCTCGATGCTGTTGGCGGAGATGCAGCGGTCGGCGCGGAGAACGTCGTACATGTACAGCTCCCGGATGCGTTTCTGGCTCTCCTGCTGGAAGGCATCGGCAGTGGGGGCGTAGTCGGTGTACTTGTAACCGAACAGCTCATCGGAGATCTCGCCGGTCAGCAGCACGCGCACATCGGTCTGCTCGTGGATGGCCTTGCAGAGCAGGTACATGCCCATGCTGGCGCGGATGGTGGTGATATCCCAGGTACCCAGCAGCCGGATGACCTCCTCCAGGCTCTGGATGACCATGTCCCGGTTGATGATGATCTCATGGTGTTCGCTGCCCAGATAATCGGCGGTTTGGCGGGCATATTTCAGGTCGATGGCATCGGTGTCCATGCCGATGGCAAAGGTGCGGATGGGCTTGCCCAGCTTTTTGGCTGCAATGGAGCAGACCAACGAGGAATCCAGACCGCCCGAGAGCAGGAAGCCCACAGGGGCATCGGCATCCAGACGCTTTTCCACGCCTGCGATCAGCTTTTCGCGGATGTTCCGCAGGGTGGTCTCCATATCATCCTCCATGGGGGCAGGCACGTCGGCAATGTCCTCATAGCGGACAAAGCGGCCATCGCAGTAGTAGCTGCCGATGGGGAAGGGGCGGATGTCGTCGCACCAGCCGATCAGGTTCTGCATCTCGGAGGCAAAGGCGATCTGGTGGCTGGACTTGGAATAGCCGTAGAACAGCGGACGGATGCCGATGGGGTCGCGGGCTGCGATCAGCCGGTCCTTGCGGGAATCATACAGAATAAGCGCGAACTCGGAGTCCATGTGGCGGAACATATCCAGACCGTACTCGTAATACAGCGGCAGCAGGATCTCGCAGTCGCAGTCGGAGGCAAACTTGTAGCCCCGGCGCTTCAGGATCTCCTTCTCAAAGCGGAAGCCGTAGAGCTCACCGTTGCAGACCACGCAGTCGGCACCGCGGTAGAAGGGCTGCATCCCCTCCGGGGTCAGGCCCATGATGGCAAGGCGGCCAAAGCCCATCAGACCAAAAGGCCCTTCCACCACACGCTGGTCGTCCGGCCCGCGCATCACGGTGCGCAGCAGATACTCCTTGAATTTGGCGGCACTCAGGTCGTGCCCCGTGTAACCCATAACACAACACATATTTCTTACCCCTCTCTCTAAACCTCTCCGTCAATACTTCGCATTGCCGCCTCTCCTGATAGGAGAGGCAGGTTTCCCGGTGACTGAGAGGTTTTTGCAAATAAAAAATACGGCAGCCTTCATCCCATTGCTAGGACGAATGCTGCCGTATCCGTGGTGCCACCTAAATTACCGGTGCGCGAACACACCAGTCACTTTTGTGTACTCTCCCCGTTGAAAGCACTGCCGCGATAACGAGCGGCTGCCGTCGGCCCCTACTAACTGCCCGAAGCAGGTTCAGGGGGAAGCTCACGGGGGTTCGTTCGGGGCTCATTCTCTGTGCGGCTTCCACCGGCCCGCACTCGCTGCAAAAGAACCTTGAGCACTTACTTTTCCCGATCAACGCTTTTCCTGCCTGCATTGTATCACGGCTCTTTGTCCGTGTCAACACAGTGTTCGCATTTTTGTGCGGTCTGCCCCGGATGGGGGCTGTTTTGTGCGCAGCTGCGGCACAATCCGTACAAAACGCTGCCCTCGCACTGCAGGGTGAAGCCGTGCTCCGCCATCAGATGGGCACGCACCTCATCCATAAAGTGGCAGTCCAGGTGATAGATGCGCCCGCACTGCACGCACTTCAGGTGCAGGTGCTCGCGGCAGTGGCGGCCCTCGTCCACATACTGGAACACGGCCTTTTCGCCCTTATCGGCCACATATTTCATAATGCGCTGCTCGCCTGCCAGCTTGTCCAGATACCGGTACACCGTGGTGGGATTGGGGCTGGCCCCCTCTGCCTCCAGATGTTCCAGAATGTTGGATGCACTGACCGCGTGCTGGCGGTTGTTGATGAGATAATCCAGGATCAATTGCCGGGTTTTGGTGTTGTACCCCCCGCGACCTGCCATGGTATCAGCCTTCCTTTCTGGGTCAAGTGTACCACAATTTATCCTTTGATGCAAAACAAGAACGAAACACTGGCGACAAGCACAAAAAAACTGTTCAATTTATAGCAAAATAATGCATGATATCTGTTCAAAACGGAAAAGCTCCCAAAGTTTTCAAAAAAGTCTTGTAAACATTGTCCGGATATGTGATAATAATGTTAATGATTACTTGGATTATTTAAGGGATACAAGCTGTCCGGCGGGCGACTGATTGCTGCCTGAATGGTCCTGCTTGCGAACTAGGAGATAGAACAATGAAAGAGATGGATTCCCAGTCAAAGCTCAGCCTGAAGCTGCAGGCTTACCAGTACCTGAAAACGAAGATTCTGAACTGCGAGTACCGCCCCAACGAATTTTTGAACGAGCAGAAGCTCTGCGCTGAGATGGGCAACATCAGCCGCACCCCCATGCGTGACGCGCTGGGCCGCCTGGAGCAGGAGGGGCTGATCACCATCCTGCCCAAAAAGGGGCTGATGGTCTCCGGCATTACCGAAGAGGACGTGCACAGCATGTTCGAGATGCGCCTGCTGGTGGAGCCTTACGCCTTGCGCACCTACGGCAACCTGATCCCCCGGGAGCAGCTGGAGGCCTACACTGAGCTGATGCACCACCCCGAGCGGATCGACGACTTCTGCAAATCCGACGATGATTTCCATGAGCTGCTGATGAGCAGCCTGCCCAACAAATATCTGCGCTCTGGCTACGACCGCATCACCGGCCTGAACACCCGTTTCCGCATTATGACCGGCAAGGTGAGCATGATCAATCAGGATCAGACCTGTGAGGAGCATCTGGAAATTCTGAATGCCGCCCTGAGCGACAACTGGAACACCGCCGCCGATGCGCTGCAGCATCACCTTGAGCTGGCCCGCGATAAGGCCGAGGGAGTCATCAAGGTCATCCGGCTGTGGTAAATGAAACGATAAAAACGCTGTATCACTCCTTCCGGCATCGCTGATGCGATGCCACCTCCCTCTCAGAGGGGAGGCTTTTGCGTTGGCCGCCGCGTTAAGGCTCCCTCCTGGAGGGAGCTGTCGAGCGAATGCGAGACTGAGGGAGTAGTACAGCGTTTTCTTTTGCTGGAAAGTGTAAAAAATTCATAGAAATCACAAGAAAAGTGCATTGAATATTGTTTAACAATGTGGTATCCTTAACAACAGAGAGAGCCCGCTGGCAGGCGGGCAGAATGATTTGGAGGAAAATAATTATGGCTGACCGCATTGTTCTGAACACCATTTCCTACCATGGCCACGGTGCCATTGAGAACATCGTTCCCGAGCTGACCGCCCGCGGCTACAAGAAGGCTTTTGTCTGCTCTGACCCCGATCTGATCAAGTTTGGCGTGACCAAGAAAGTCACCGACCTGCTGGATGCTGCAAACTTCGCCTACGCTGTTTACAGCGAGATCAAGCCCAACCCCACCATCGCCAACGTGCAGGACGGCGTGGCCGCTTTCAAGGCTGCTGAGGCTGACTGCATCGTGACCATCGGCGGCGGCTCCTCCATGGATACCGCAAAGGCCATCGGCATCATCATCAACAACCCCGAGTTTGCGGATGTCCGCTCTCTGGAAGGCGTTGCTCCCACCAAGAAGCACGCGGTGTTCACCATCGCTGTTCCCACCACTGCCGGCACTGCTGCTGAGGTCACCATCAATTACGTCATCACCGATGTGGAGAAGAAGCGCAAGTTCGTCTGCGTGGATACCAACGATATTCCTGAAATCGCTGTGGTTGACCCTGATATGATGTCCAGCATGCCCAAGGGTCTGACCGCCGCCACCGGTATGGACGCACTGACCCATGCCATTGAAGGCTACATCACCAAGGGCCATTGCACCATCTCTGATATGTTCCACCTGGAAGCCATCAAGCTGATCTCCGAGAACCTGCGCGGCGCTGTGCAGAACACCCCGGAAGGGCGCGAAGGCATGGCTCTGGGTCAGTACATTGCCGGCATGGGTTTCTCCAATGTTGGCCTGGGCATTGTCCACAGCATGGCACACGGTTTGTCTGCTCTGTACGACACCCCGCATGGCGTTGCCTGCGCCATCATCCTGCCCACCGGCCTGGAATACAACAAGAGTGTTGCAGGCGAGCGTTACCGCGCAGTCGGCAAGGCTATGGGCGTGACCGGCATTGACGAGATGAATGATGCCGAA
>OHQQ01001299.1_pt1 | contig 11695 bp, 10 predicted proteins | sample 1578211 | NCBI WGS metagenome assembly OHQQ01 (sample SAMEA3879539, study PRJEB24766) | human gut metagenome | biome: human-associated habitat; feature: feces | place: USA | collected 1985/1987
CGCCAGCGGATGTTGGCGGGGGTCTGTACATATAAGTGATATTTTACTCAAAAAGTTCCGGGGCAATATCCGTCAGAGCAAATCCGGGAATGTCTTTCTCGTCTTTGTAGGTGCCATCTTCAGCCAGAAACTCGACCTTTGCAAAGTCCGCAACTGGAATCTCAGATTCACAGACATACCAGTTCAGGTAGTCATTAGCGGTTTGTTTGAGGGTTGAGGCAACGCTGCGGTCAGCGTTGTACTTGTCGCAGAAAGTGCGCCAAGGCAGATACCGCCAGATTTTACCATTGGTCCTGATGGTAATGCGGCACATGATTTTGTCGTTGGACAGGCCGGTATTTTTGGCACCAGCATGGTCATTGGCAGTCAGCCAGACGACAGGGTGATAGTTTTCATATTTGTCAACGGATTTATAACCAATTTTCTGCCCATTAAAAAAGAGTGGTTCGTCATGGAGTGTGGCGTTGTCATATTTCAGATTGGAAGGTGTCAGAAGCAATTTCCCAGTTGCAAGAATCATCCGATACTTGATGAGGCTGGTGTAATGATACAGATTTTCGGGCAGTTTGGTCTTTTTTGCTTTCATAGGCTTTCCTCTCAGTTCACAGGTGTTTGACGATACGAAACTCCGTCCGAGATACAGACAGTGGACGAGATGGGGTGAGTGTACACTATTTTGGCAAAAAATGCAATATAATATCTTATTTCTTTTTAAGATATGAATGAGAACATAATTGAAATTTTACTATCAAGGGTGCGAATTTGGATCTGTTTTGCCAGACCTACAAGTGCTTGGCCAAAACGGAAACATGAGAAATGGACGATACAGAGAAAACGAACCGTCTTTTTTGCACGTGTCGTTTTAAAAAAGTGTTGATAACTACGATTGAATAGTATATAATAAAGGTAGGAGAGGGGAATCGCAGGTGAAAAGACTATTTGTAATGACCGCCGGATTTGAAAAGTCATGGGAACATATGGGGCTTGGCGATGAAGAATTGCGGGAGCTTCAGAATGTTTTGCTCGAAAATCCGGATGCTGGAGATGTGATTCCTGACTTGGCAGGAGCACGTAAAATCCGGATTCCATTGACCGGACGAGGAAAGTCTGGCGGTGGGCGCGTGATTTATGTGGATGTTGTGGTGAAGGAGCAAATTTTCTTGCTCCTTGCTTATCCCAAAAATGTGCAGGCGGACATGAACCCTGCACAGAAGAAAATTATTCGTAATTTGATTGAAACCATAAAGGAGGCTTGACTTATGGAAAACTTCGATTACTTTGACGCTTTGAAGGAAAGTCTTGAGCAGGCCGTTGACTACACAAAGGGCGATAAAAGCCGTTGCCGTACAGTGGTGCGGGAAACGCCGATTCCTGCATATAAGGCAGATGATGTGGCCCGGACGCGCAAGGAACTAAAACTTTCCCAGAGAGGACTTGCAACGGCGCTTGGTGTTTCTCCGAGAACAGTTGAGTCGTGGGAGGCCGGAAAAAATGCACCGTCTGGTGCTGCACAACGGCTGCTCTATCTGTTTGAATGTGATCACACGTTGGTGGAGCGCTTGGTGGCTCGCTGAGATTGAGTTTTTATCGACAGGGTATGATATCGCTTTGACGGCAATTTCCTGCACACTCAAAGTCACACAATAAACGAAGTGTGCCATTGCACCAAACAGGCTCGTGCCAATCAGATGTCGGAACGGGCCTGTCAGAGTAACATTGGGTGGAGTAGCACCTTGGCACATTTAATTTTGATGTCATATTTTAATATTGCGAAAGAACTTTTCCAAAAAAGCCTTGACAGGCCTGGGGCTGGTATGGTATTATATGAGCGGACAAGAAGAAAGCCCCCAGATGACAGTTCCAGCTGTATCTGAGGACTTCCCACGTACGATCATAATAGACGCATTGTTATGATACCAGATTTCTGGGCTTTTGTCAACGTGGGCTTGTACTATCTCAAAGAAGGAGGACGAGTGCATGTCCATGTATTTTTATGTGAACAGCAACGCTCAGCCGAACGGTGACCATGAGGTTCACCGCTCGGACTGTAGTTGGTTGCCGAGTGCGGAGAACAGGGTCTACTTAGGCTGTTTCAGTACCTCGCGGGAGGCTGTTAATGCTGCCCGGAAGTATTATCGTCAGGTAGACGGTTGTTGCTTCTGCTGCCCGGAAAGTCACCACTCTTGACGGCAGGAATGGCCCGCCCCGTATACGGGCGGGCCATTTTTTGCGAGGAGGGAAATGTTAAGGTATGATGATGCAGATCTCGGAACTTGTAAAAGCCCAGGGCGGTCTGGTACTGAGCAGGAAGGAAACTAAGGCGTCCGGAAACGGTGGCTGCCCGTACAAAAGGCTGACGCTCCGTGCATTGACAGAGGATGGAGAAATCGACAGCAGTGCTCTGGAGGACTTTTGCGCCAGTGAGACACTGAACCATGCTTGGTTTGCGTCCCCTGGAGATGTTGTGATACGACTCTTTTCACCGCTGTGCCCCGTAGTGATTGAAGAAGGGCAGGAAAAGCTGCTTGTTCCATCGCAGCTTGCCATCCTGAAGGTGAAGGACTGCACAATTCTGTTGCCAGAATTTTTGAAGATCTCACTTTCACAAAAAGAAATTCAGGAGAAAATTCGGAGAATCGAGAGCGGAACTACCCAACGAGTGGTAAAACTTGGTACCATTATGGAACTGCAGATTGAAGTTCCTGATAAGGAGACGCAGAGGCGGGTCGTTGAGATGGATACGCTTTGCCGCAAAAAGGAGCGAATGTACCTGAAACTGATGGAGCAGGAACGGCAGCTGACTGAAATTGCAATCAGGAAGATCATGGGAGGAACGTTGAGATGACGACGAAAAAAGATATTGAAAGCGCTTTGATGCGCGGCGCAGACACGCTGCGGGATACCATTGACGCCGCAAACTATAAGGATTACGTTCTGCCGGTGATGTTTGTCAAATACCTGAGCGATTCGTATACCGACGCAGTGGAAGAACTGAGCAAACAATACTCCGGTATCCGTCTGGAACGCCAGAAAAAATATCTGCCGTTCATGGTCGCAGAGGGGTGCTCATTCTATGATCTGTATCAGCAGCGCTTTGCTGACAATATCGGGCAGCTGATGAATGCGGCGATGCGGCAGATCGAGGCGGATAACAATCAGCAGCTTGCCGGTGTGCTGAGCGCAGTGGATTACAACAGTGAAAATGCGCTTGGTACCCGGGAACATAAAAATGCCATCCTCCGGGATTTGCTGGAGGATTTTGAACCTCTGGATCTTCGGCCGTCTGCGATCGAAGTCAAGGAAGGGCAGGTGCCTGCAGATGTGATCGGCGATGCGTATGAGTATATGATTGGCCAGTTTGCAAGCATGGCGGGCAAGAAGGCAGGGTCTTTCTATACTCCTGCGGCAGTTTCTGAGATCATGGCACGCATCGTGGACGTGCAGCCCGGGGAACGTGTCTACGACCCTACCTGCGGATCTGGCTCCCTGCTGATCAAAGCCGCAAAAAAGCAGAACAGCAAGGAAGTATCTATCTATGGGCAGGAGGTCAACGGTTCTTCAGTTGCCATGGCAAAGATGAATATGTACATCCACGAAATTCGGGATGCGAAGATCGGCTGGGGCGACACCCTTGCTAATCCGGTGTTTCTGGATGCAGACGGAAATCTGCTGCTGTTCGACGCCATTGTTGCCAATATGCCGTTCTCTAAGGACAAATGGGCATCCGGCTTCAACCCCGGCGGCGAATCCTCTGGAAAGGGTAAAAAAGAGTTCAAGATGGAGGCATCACTGGACAAATTCCATCGGTTTGACTGGGGCGTGCCGCCTGCAAGTAAGGGCGACTGGGCATTCCTGCTCCACATGATCGCCAGCCTGTCCGTAAACGGCCGGATCGCGGCGGTCGCACCGCATGGCGTACTGTTCCGTGGCGCGGCAGAGGGCAGAATCCGCCAGCGGGTGGTAGAAGAAAATCTGCTGGATACTGTGATCGGCCTCCCGGAGAACTTGTTCTATGGTACGTCCATCCCGGCGTGCATCCTTGTGTTCAAAAAGAACCGTCCTACCACGGATGTCCTGTTCATTGATGCCAGCAAAACGGATGAGGCAGGCAACCCGCGTTATATCAAGGCAACGAACCAGAATGAACTGGGGCAGGAGCATATCGACGCTATTGTAGACGCTTATCACAGCCGTACAGAGCAGCCCGGATTTGTGCATGTGGCAACGCGGGAGGAAATTCAGAAAAACGAATACAACCTGAACATCCCGCGCTATGTGGACACCTTTGAAGAGGAAGAGGTCGTGGATATCGCTGCTGTACAGGCAAATATCGCCCGCCTGAAACAGGAGATTGCCGAAGCAGAAGCAAAGATGGATGTGTACCTGAAAGAGCTGGGCCTGTAACAACGCAAAGAGTAAGGAGGTCACACGATGACCAATATGATTTACACAGCAATGCCTGCGTTGCCGAAAAAACATCATACCAATGCAGTTGTTTTGCCAAGTGAATGGAATACCTGCCCGTTGAGTTCCATCGTGGAAGAAATTTCTGAAACGGTTGGAACCAGAAAAATCGAAACCATCAGCATTTCAGCAGGAATAGGATTTGTCAATCAGGCGGAAAAATTTGGAAGAGAATTATCGGGAAAGCAATATGAAAAATATATTGTTTTACACAAAGGAGATTTTTCATACAATAAAGGAAATTCTAACATATACCCCCAGGGCTGTATTTACCGCCTGAATAATCGAACAGAGGCGGCAGTGCCAAATGTATTTGAAAGCTTCCGAGTGTCTGTTGGAAATCCGGATTATTATGAGCAGCTGTTTCTCAGCGGCTTTTTGAATAGACAATTGTATTCCAAAATCAATCGCGGTGTCCGAGATAATGGCCTATTAAATTTGAAGGGAAAAGACTTCTATAGTTGTGAAGTTCCTTACCCCCCTTTGGCTGAACAGGAACGCATTGCGGAAATTCTTATACAATGCGACCGTGTGATCGAGGTGAAAGAGCAGAAACTCGATGAGCTGAAACAACTGAAAAAAGAATTCCTGCGGAAAATGTTTCCTGCAAAAGGCTGCGATACGCCGGAAATTCGCTTTCCGGGATTTACTGGCGCTTGGGAACAGCGTAAGTTGGGGGAGATATATGGTTTGATTGGAAATGCCTTCGTAGGAACAGCCACTCCATACTATGTAGAACAAGGACATTTTTATCTTGAATCTAACAATGTAAAAGATGGACAGATAAATCATAACTCTGAGATTTTCATAAATGATGAATTCTATGAAAAGCAAAAGGACAAATGGTTACATACTGGAGATATGGTTATGGTTCAGTCTGGGCATGTTGGACATGCAGCTGTAATCCCTGAAGTATTGGACAATACAGCAGCTCATGCCTTGATTATGTTCAGAAATCCTAAAGAGAAAATTGAACCTTACTTTTTGAATTTTGAATATCAGACCAATAAATCAAAGAAGAAGATAGAGAATATCACTACTGGTAATACTATCAAACATATCCTTGCATCAGATATGCAGGAATTTGAAGTTGATGTTCCAAAATACGAAGAGCAAAAAGCGATTGCAGAATATTTCGCTAACCTCGATAACCTTATCACCCTTCATCAACGTGAGCTGGAGGAGACGAAAACCTACAAAAAAACATTGGCAAAACTGCTGCTGACAGGGATTGTCCGGGTACAAGGATAACAACAAAAACAGCTAGCGGAGTTTCCTGCAGGCAGCAGGACAGAGGAAAATGATATGCCGGACCACACGATTTTTAACGAACGCCCCGAGTCACAGGATCGGGCACTGAAAGTAATTGAACGATTGGGCTATACCATTGTGCCCCGCAGCGAGGCGGAACGGAAGCGCGGCTCCCGGAAAGCAGTGCTGTTTACGGAAGAACTGCAGACGTTTCTGAGCGGACAGACCTATCAGTTTGGCAGTGAGACAAGGTACTTTTCTGGGGGAGCCATTGCCAGAGCGATGCAAGCGGTGGATCAGCACAGCGCAGCAGGGCTTTATGCCGCAAATAAGGAAATCTACGAGCTGATCTGCTCCGGCAAGAGCATGGAGGAAGAACTCCCGGATGGTACCCGGCAGTCGTTTGATATCCGCTATATCGACTTTGAACACCCGGAGAACAATACGTTTCAGGTGACCGACGAGTTCGAGGTAGAACGTCCGAACGGGAGATTTGCCCGTCCGGATCTTGTTGTGCTGGTAAACGGCATCCCGCTGGTCGTAATCGAATGTAAAAAATCCAGCGTGGATGTTATGGAAGGCGTGATGCAGAATATCCGGAACTGGGGCGAGGACTATATCCCGCATCTGTTCCGCTATGCACAGCTTGTTATGGCAATGAACCCGGATAAGGTGTTGTATGGCACCTGCGGTACACCGGCAAAATATTTTGTGTCCTGGCATGAGGATAACAAGGATTGGCTGAATGACTGGTGCAGAAAATGTTCACCGGATGGACAGATCCGGGAACAGGACCGTGCGCTGGTATCGTTGCTGCATCCGGAGCGGCTGCTGGACCTGATCCGCAACTTTATCATCTACGATAACAATGTGAAAAAGATCTGTAGATATAAGCAGTATTTTGCGGTTAAAAAGTGCATGGATCGCATTTTGCTGAGAGACAATGCGCACACCAGAAACGGTGTTGTCTGGCATACGCAGGGCAGCGGCAAAACGATCACGATGATTATGTTGACAAAGATGATCACCCGGGAGAGCATGAAGCCCGAAAGCCAGATCCGGGAACCGCGCTTTATCATGGTTACGGACCGTGTCAATCTGGATAAGCAGATCCGAGATAACTTTATCCATACCCAGATGAGTCCCCACCGAGCCAAAACCGGCAAGGGGCTGATCGAACTTTTGCAGGACAACAGCAATACGGTCATTACAGCACTGGTGAACAAGTTTGAAGCAGCAGTCAAGCAGGAATACTGCAATGATAGCAAGAATCTGTTTCTGTTCATCGATGAGGGACACAGAACGCAGTATGGAAAACTTAATCTCTACATGAACAAGGTGCTCCCGAATGCTGTCAAGATTGCCTTTACTGGCACACCACTGATCCAGAAGCAGCCGAAGGATACGAGTCGGAAGATTGTCCCGGCAAAGGACACCTATGCCAAGTTTGGCCCCCTGATTGACAAATATACCCTGCAGGATGCTATCGATGATAAAGTTACAGTGCCCATCGTGTACGAAGGTCGTGTGATTCCGCAAGAGGTCACAAGCCAGCAGATCAATGAACATCTGAAGCACATCACGGTGGGGCTGACCGAAGATGCCCGGAAGGATCTGGAAGTCAAATACAGCCGTTTTGTTACGCTGGCACAGACAGAACAGCGCCTGAACATGATCGCGTTCGATCTGCACGAGCATTTTGTCCATTATGTGCGGCCCAAGGGATTCAAAGCGATGCTGACATGCTCATCTCGCGCAGAGGCGGTTCAGCTGTTCTACAAACTCCGGGGTCTTGGAGGAATCACGCCGGCGGTAGTTATTACACCCAATTCTGCAAAAGAAGGCGATGATGAAACTAATACGCCGCAGTCTTTGAAGACCATTGCAGAGTTCTTTCGCAAAGAGGTCGATCCACTTTTCAAAAATAATTATGATGCCTATGAAGATTCGGTGACAGGACGCTTCACAGACCCAGACGGAGACGTGGATCTGCTGATTGTAAAGGACAAACTCCTTACCGGATTTGATGCTCCCATTGCCGCTGTGCTGTATGTGGATAAAAAATTGCAGGACCATACCCTTTTGCAGGCCATTGCACGTGTCAATCGCGTTTATACGGACAAGGATTTTGGTCTGGTCGTGGATTACATCGGCATTTTCAAAAAACTGAACTCAGCACTAGATCTTTATAGTGACGAGCAGTCCGGCATGAATCTGTTCGACCGCACAGAGATCCAATCGGCCATTGCAACGATCAACGACGAAAAGACGAAACTTGAAGCACTGTATCAGGAACTGTGGGACATCTTTGACGGGATTGACCGGAACGAAACCAGTGCGAATGTCTGGCAGGAACGGCTACGGGAGTATGATCTCCGTAGAGATTTTTACGAAAAGCTGTCTGCTTTTGCCAAGATGGTGGACTTTTTGTATTCCAGCTATGAGCTGTTTGAACAGGTCGGTTTTGAGCGAGCTGAAATGTATCGCAAAGATTACCTGTTCTTCAAAAAACTGAAAGACAGCGTGACGCTCCGTTTCAATGACAGTGTGGATTTTTCAAGATATGAAGACGGCATTCGTCAACTGCTCAACACCTATGTTCATGCGGAAGATGCAAAGATCCTGATTGAGCCGCTGGATATTACCAATAAGGAAAAAATGCAGGAACAGCTGGCCAGACTTGGATCTGACGAAGCAAAAGCCGAAGCCATCCAGACCCGTCAGGTCGAGGTCCTGGAGAGCCAGAGATATGTGGACCCCATTCGTTATATGACCTTTATGGAGCGGATTAACAAGACGCTTCAGGATTATCAGGAGGAAAGGAATGGAGAAAAATACCTATCAGCGATGGAAAAAATGGCTGAGGATTACCGGACTGGCCGCAGCTCGGTGGAATACCCGGAAAACATCGTGGATGATGGTGATGCAAAATCGTTTTACGGTGCAGTGTGTGCCGGAATCAAAAAATCTCTGGACGGGCAGGAGGCAGAGCCCTCCGAATCGTTGGGTAAGCTGGCGCTGGACATCAAAGCAATCATTGTGGGCCATGCGAAACGCGACTGGCGGGACAATGTGATCGTCCACAGGAATATGAAAAAGGCATTGGACGATTTGCTGTTTGACTACATGGAAGATCAAAAGCTGGACTGGCCCTTGGATACAATCGACATCATCATTGACGAGATCATGATGATTGCAAAGAAAGGCTATTGACAATGGAAACCATCTGCATAACACTGCCAACATTCGGAGGTGCAGTGACGGTCAACCTTGATCGAAAAAAAATGAAGACCTGCCGCCTGAAGGTCTATCCGAATCAGAAAATTGTGCTATCGCTGCCGCAATCCGCCCCCGACGCATGGGCGAAATCGTTCCTTATGGAAAAGAGCGGCTGGATCGAGTTGAAATTGCAATCTTTCCAAAAAACTGTCGGCTATGCCGCAACCAAAGAGATTCGGAATGGATACTCTATCCGGATGCTGGGCGAAGATATGATCTTTGCATTGTCACAGTGCGAAAAGGAATGTGTATATGCAGAGGGAAAGAAGATTCGTATCTGCTGTAAGTCACCCGAGGATCAGGCGCATGTAAAGCAGTTGTTTGAGGCGTGGTGGCGCAGGCAGGCGAAAGAGATCCTGCAGGAACGTGTGCATGTTTGGTATCCCATCGTAGAAAAATATGGTGTTGCAATGCCTGAATTATCGATCCGGAAGATGAAGACACTGTGGGGAAGTTGCAGCGTTGCACGACATGTGATAACCTTTAACTTCTATCTGATCAAGGCCAGAACGCCCTATATTGATTATGTGGTCCTGCATGAACTGGTGCATTTTCTATATCCGAACCACAGCAAGCAGTTCTATGCCTTTCTCTCCAACTATATGCCCGACTGGAAAGAACGTAAGCTCGTTCTAGATCAGGAGGTCGTACACGAATTATAATATTGCTAAACTTAAAAAATCCTTCCTTCAAAGAAAATTCAGCTCTCGAAGGTGAACCTTTGCATTTGCGCAGAACATTGCAAAGGTTGAGACGAATGTTCAGGTAAAGTGGGACGCATAATAGGTAGTTGCATCAAGAGCTGAAACACGCTATAATACAGTCAGAGGTTGTGGCTCTGCGTGATACTATCCTGATACTAAAAAATCAGCAAGCCACATCTACCACAACAATCTCATGGAAAAGTGAACATCCAAGGATAGACGTACTAAACAAATTTGTTTAGTAAGAATCTGAACTTACCGAGCTCGAGTAATTGAAAAATTGTTAAGAATCCCAGGAAAGAAACGAAAAAACGTAGCTTTCCTGGGATTTTGACATTCTTTTTGGCGCGGAATGGTAAAATTCGGTGTGGGACTTATCCACGAAGGAAGAAAACTATAACATGAAAGCAGCTGAAATAAGTTTCAGAGATGTTTATCACCGGGTCTGCTTTGTTAAAGCGGGCAAGAACTATATGATGTCCTTGTAATTTTGATCCACGGGAATAATGCGCCGGAAGGTTGTTGGGTCCGCTGCGAAAAAATCGCAGATGGGATGATGGCAGGCACGCTCTTGAATGAACCGGATTCTGATTTTGGTGTTCATCGGGGAGACTTGATCTCGTTTGGAATCGCACAGCAGGGCGATCGGCTTCTGTGTGTGGCGGTACTGTAACGATTCATAAAACAGCTGCCTGTCTGACCCCACAAACCGGCATCCTTTGCGTGGTCTTTGCATATACTGGAAATCAGAACAATGCAAAGACGCACAAAGAGGAGGATGCTGCCTATGCTGGAACAACTTCGACCGATGCAAAACGACCACACCCTGCTGTCGCCGCGCATCCCGCGGGATACGGAACACGAGCGCTACCACCCGGAACTGGAAGAGGAGCTGAAGGAATGCCTGTTCTGCCTCAAACGCAACGAAATGATGTTTGATCTGGAGGTGGACACCGACCTGATCGAGCAGCGCATTTATGAGCGGCAGGCACTGCTGTGCCGCTACCGGTACTTACTGGCCCGTGCACGGGAGCTGGGGCTGCACACTGTGCTGACGAAATATCAGCCGCAGATATGACGGGGCGATTTATCGGAACAAAAATCTTGACAGAAGGCGTCGGATGTGTTATCCTAGTTCAAGATAAATGCATGGTGGGGCAGTCCCCCGGCATGAGGAAATTTTGAGAGTTAGAGAGGTTTCTACTATGGAACGTATTAAGACGATTGCTACTCGTGACCTGACCAAGAGCGTGAAGACCGGCGGCTGCGGCGAGTGCCAGACTTCTTGCCAGTCCGCTTGCAAGACCTCCTGCGGCGTGGCTAACCAGCAGTGCGAGAACAGCAACAAGTAATTTCTGCAAACCCTATGCCGCCTTTTGCCGGGCGGCATTTTTTTGTGTATCAAACTGGAATGGAGTAAAACATGGTACATCAGTATCAATTGAACGGTTATAACATCGTGCTGGACACCTGCAGCGGTTCGGTGCATGTGGTGGATGACGTGGCCTATGACGTCATTGCCATGTATCAGGATCACACTGCCGACCAGATCGTCTCGGCTATGATGGACAAATACGGCAGCCGCCCGGACGTCACCGAAGAGGATCTGCGCCAGTGCATCGACGACGTGACCAGCCTGAAGGAAGCCGGCAAGCTGTGGAGCCCGGATGTCTACGAAAACATGGCGTTCGACTTCAAGAACCGCAGCACCGTGGTCAAGGCGCTGTGCCTGCATGTGGCGCACACCTGCAACCTGAGCTGCTCCTACTGCTTTGCCTCCCAGGGCCGCTACCACGGCGACCGCGCCCTTATGAGCTTCGAGGTGGGCAAGCGCGCCATGGATTTCCTGATCGAGAACAGCGGCACCCGCCGCAACCTGGAAGTGGACTTCTTCGGCGGCGAACCCCTGATGAACTTTGACATGGTCAAAAAGCTGGTGGCCTACTGCCGTGAGCAGGAGAAGATCCACAACAAGAACTTCCGCTTTACCATGACCA
>OHQQ01001307.1_pt1 | contig 11643 bp, 4 predicted proteins | sample 1578211 | NCBI WGS metagenome assembly OHQQ01 (sample SAMEA3879539, study PRJEB24766) | human gut metagenome | biome: human-associated habitat; feature: feces | place: USA | collected 1985/1987
ATCGCGGTGATCGCTGATCTCGGACTTGTGCAGCAGCGACGGATGATTGATCTCGTATATCTGTTGCCGGCTCAGCGCATCGATCTGCTCCAGATCGTGCAGCTCCTTGCGGTTAGTATTCTCCAGATACTCCCAATGCAACGGTTTCCTGCCCGTACGTCCATTCTCCTCAATGGAAATGTCATATCCCATCTCTCCAAATTGCCAAACCATCTTAGGACCTGGAACAGTAAGGAAGAATGTAGTGTTCAGCGCCAACTGATTCATGCGAGCATCAAGGTCGGTTTTCAGTATACCTTCACCCCATTGCGACTGTTTGTAAGCTGTGCGTTCTTCATCATGGCTTTCCATAAAACCTACCCATGCAGTGTTTTTCTCATAAAGGCTACTAAAAGAACTATTTTCAGCATACCCCATAGCCGACTGACAATAGGCATTATTCAAGTTACGCCATAAGTGCATACCATCAGCTGCCAGTTCATTTTCTTCCTTTGAATCACAGAAATGCTCCAAGATAACATAAGAGTCCTTTTTCACTTCCTTGATGGCCGCATTATAATCCTTTAGGACGGCAATGCGACCCGCATCGTAATTGGATGCTGTACTTTCAGTGCAAGAGGTTTGTGTGAACCCTTTCGTCAAATCAAAACGAAAGCCATCCACCTTATATTCCTTCAACAAGAATTGCAGATTACGCTTCACAAACTTACGCACCAATGGGCTTTCATGATTGAAATCATGGAACACGCTATAAGGATGAGGTGCTTCCACATTGAAGTATGGATTATTCTTTGCAGTCTTATCACCATCCCAATAGAGTTTAGCCAGCGGATTATTTCCTGTAGCATGATTATAAACCACATCCAGAATAACTGCCATACCAGCCTCATGACAAGCATCAATGAACTGCTTATACATTGTTTTTGTCCCATAAGCTTTATCCATCGCAAAGAAAAAACAAGGATTATACCCCCAACTGTCATTGCCGTCAAACTCCTGCACCGGCATCAACTCAATAGCGTTGACACCCATTTCTTTCAAGTAAGAAAGCTTTCCCATCGCACCGTTAATGTCACTCGTAGCCGTAAAGTCGCGCAAGTGCAATTCATATATCACTAATTGCTCAGGATTTGCTATTTTAAAATCATTATACTTCCAGTTATAACTATCTTTCTGTATCTTGAAGGTCGAAACGATTCCTACCCCTCCCTTAGGATAAACCAGGTTTTCATTATAGGTAGAAGCTGAAATATCTTTATCATTATCAGGATCCAGTATTTTTTCAGTATAAGCATCTGCCAAATGAATTACTTCACCTTCCTTTGTACCCACATAGTATTGGAAAGCATACTCTTTACCAGCATCTAACCCCGCCAACGTAATCCACCAACATCCGGAAGCATCATCACGATACATCTGCGACTTTTCGTCATTACTTAAGGTCCAATTGTTAAAGTCACCCACAACATGTGCAAAATCCTTATGATTTCCATTCACATCTTTATCATAAAGTACCAGTGTCACTGTAGAATTATCCATTATGTTGATACCTTCGACCATATCAGCCGGTACAGCGGCAGTTTTAATCTCACCGGGTACAAATCCTTCATATTTTGTATCAGTTACCGCTATAAAGGAATCAGTATCTATTCCTTTTTTACTACCATCCGCACTACGAATCACTATTCCAAGTTGGTTCACCGGTGTCTTTCCACTCCCAAACCACTCCCGGATATTCGGACTCAATGTAATACTCCAAATATTAGCCTCAGATAAAGTCATCTTACATTTATCTTTGTTTTCTGCCCACTCTGCAGGCACGAATTGCCAACGACCTTCACTGACAACACCAATATGTACATACACATCTCCTTTATACTCATAGAGGGCAGACTTTGTATCCGCTTTAAACGTAATGACAAGAGGCTGATCAGCATCTGGTACCACCGGTGTATAACTCAGACCAGCAGGAATTGCAATTGCATTGGCAGCTTGAGTGACGGATATTTCTTCCCTTTTTGAACCGGATATAATATTCAATTGTGCTGTACGCGCTATTCCAGTTTCATTTTTAGCAACAGAAACCATAATCGTAGCTTTTCCTGACAAGCCTTTTGCCGGATTGATACTGCACCAGCCAATATCCTCACCACTCAGCTCAGCAGTCCATTGATATCCGGCCTCAAAACTGACACTTTGTGAAGAAGCAGCTTCAGCAAAGCTAAAACCTTGTTCAAAAATAGCTTCACTACCGGAGGCAGGAGTCAAATATTCCTGAAACTCCTCTTTGTTGTCACTACATGCCGTGAATGCCAGCAGCACGCTGAAGCATATCAAATGCCATAAAACAAGATTCTCACGTTGAACGATAATTTTCATAATATGAAGTATTTAAAGTTATCACTTCACAAATATAACCGGAAAAGAAAGGGCAAATCAATTAACGTAAAGGAAAACGAGAACAATATCACGAAAACGTTTGCATATCAAACAGAAAGAGGAGACCTTACACAATATAATAGTATAGGGTCTCCTCTTTTATTAAAATCCAGCCGTCAGAATCTAATTATTCTATACTCTAATGCATTCAGTTTAATTTCATTCATCAATTCCAGAGGTTTATTTTCGTAAATATCAGTAGCTACATGATGCTTCCAACCCTCCGGTAAGATAACAGAAACATCTCTATTACGCACATTAACCAATATCATAAAAGCATCTTTACCATCACTTTTCTGATACATCAAGACGTCTGAAGCAGGATACCCAGTTAATATTCCTTTCCGAAGTGCAGGATATTTATTATACAATCCCATTAAACACCCATATTCTTGATAAATATCCGAACATTCGGACCAATCCACGGATGTATATGCAAAAAAATTAATAGGAGCCTCATGTCCAATTTCTTGTGAACTATAAATCAATGCTCCACCATGCAAAAAAACTGTTCCAACGAAAGCAGCCATAGCCGCCCTTTCACTTCCTAACTCCACAATTGGCGACATTTTAGAAGCCTCATCATGATTGGTAATAAAACGTAATTTCATTTTTCCTGCCGGAATTGAGTCATACTCGCTCCAATCCACCTCCAACAAGCGTGCCGCACTACTATCATTAACGAAAACATCCCGCATCGCCTCCATCAAATCCCAAGCATAGTTCATATCAAATCCTGCATCAAAATGATCTTTGCGCTTACCTTCTGCCAACATTAACAATTTCCGATTTGGAATAGCCCTCAGAGAATCAACAGCTTGCTTCCAGAAAGTATATGGAACATAATCAGCAGCATCACAGCGAAAACCATCTACACCAACTTCTTGTATCCAATATTTCATAGCATCAATCATTGCAAGGCACATATCTGCATTATCGTAGTTCAAATCTGCCACATCATTCCATCCCGTTCCTGCAGGAGAAATTATATTTCCGATACTATCCTGAGTATACCACTCTTTATGTTCTTTAATCCAAGCATGGTCCCAAGATGTATGATTAGCAACCCAATCTAAAATTACACTTATTCCTTTTTCATGGCATAATTCCACTAAACGCTTAAATTCTTCTACTGTTCCAAATTCAGGATTTATTCTTTTATAATCTTTGATACAATAAGGAGAATTCACCGTATTTACCTCACCAATCTCATAGATTGGCATAAACCAAACAACATTAACACCCAAAAACTGAATAGAATCAAGATGTTTTGATATGACATTAAATGCATTCTTCAGAGCAAAAACACGTGGATTGATTTCGTACATCACAACGTCTTCTACAGCAGGTAATACTTGCTTTTGTTCAGTAACTATCTCGCGTTTTCCGGCACAAGCATACACTGTCAATAATACAAGTATAGTATAAAATAAATTCCTCATCTATTTACAATTCATTGGTCTGACAAATAAAAAAGGATTAAAGGTCCCCCCCTTAATCCTTTTTCTATAAATAAGAGAGCCTTAATTGGCTGTCATTGTAGCATTCTTAGCTTCTGGATCCAATACAATCGTGTATGTTCCAGCTGAAACTTTAATATTTCCACCATCCTGCGTCAGCGCACCTAAACTACCACCAAAGTTTATAGTCCAAGCTGCATCCCATCTGAATTTCATTTCACCATCACCTAATGTAACAGTCACCGACCACTTTTGCGTTTCAGCATCATAATCCATTAAAGTGCCTTTATCCCATCCACCAGGAGTAGCATCACCAATAATCTCCCAACCTGTCTTATCCAAAGTAGCAACCATCTTCTTAGTATCGGCACCTACTCGATAATAACCGGCAGCCTCAATCTTAACATTACCGCCATCACCGATAACAAACGTAGTTGATGTCTTAGCCTCATTCCAAGTAATATCTCCAACAACACCAATCCACGTACCAGAATCATAGAACTTGAATTCTGTATCGGCAGGGAAATAGTGAGTGCCAGTATATTTGAAATCACGAGCTGCAGATTCTACCTTATAGCAATCATCAGCTTCCGGCTTCCAACCATCACCACTCTGATAGCTACCAGGCAATGTCATTGCAGAGCTAGAAAGCTCAATCGTTGTTTCTTCCATACTATAAGTATATTTTCCTGCATTAGTCAAATTTAAAGTAATAATATAGGGACTTGCCTTTACCACTTTGAAATTTTGACCTCCAGCGACCAAGTTACCGGCCAACTCAGAAAGTTTACCTTCTTCTGCTCCATAATTGAATCCCCAGTCATTATTGGCTCTAAATTTGAATTCCTTATCGAGCAACGGAGTAACCACTGTCCAAAGACGAGTAGTGGTATCGTATTCCATCTGGGTATCTTTGTCCCAACCACTAGACGTAGCATCTCCAATTACTCCCCAAACCAGCCCTTTCTCTGATTGGGTTACCTTACCTTCTGCATCTAAAGTAATTTCAATGAAACCTTTACCATCAGCAGTAACTTGCTGATCTTTAGCCAATACTTTCGTAAGGTCTGCACCATCAATGATTGCATAAGAAACAGCACCATCAAAATTGGCATAACCACTATAAATGCCATCACCGTCAGGGTCACCTATCAAATAGGCAGTAGTGTAGTCCCAATCAGGATAGCCAACAGCTACATAAGCATACTTCCATGTAATATTATCTACATTAGGGTCATAAGGTGTAGCCTTAAAAGTTATTGAGTTACTAGCTGCATCAGTATAAGCATCATATGCCTCAGAAACCAAAGAAACAGTAAAATCATACGTTTGCCCCGGATATGCTCCTACCTTAGCCAATAAAGAATTCATTTCACTATTTGTAAATGCCAGTTTTGCATCCCCTGTTTCTCCTATTACAATACTCTTATTGGTAGAAGTATTTGTTAGAGTTACAACATAATTAACTACTGCAGAAACTCCATAATCTGCCTTATCCCAAGCTATTTCCGGAAATTGCGCATCCTTATTGTCTTTAGTAATAGTAATGTCTGTTTGGGAAAGCGCATGCAATGCAGCAGCAGTCTTCAATTCCAATATGGGGGTAGCATCCTCCTCACAAGACATCAATGCGAAGATTCCAGCCAAAAGTAAATAAATATATTTTGTCTTCATATCATTCATGTTTAATCATTAATATTAGTATCCTTCATTCTGTACCAGGTTCTGATTAGAACCAACATCGTCTGAAGGCAAGGGGAACACTTGATAAAAGCTTTCAACAGATTTTCCTGCCGCAACTCCACCCTTCCATGGCCAAACATAATCAGCAGAAGTATATTTACCGAAGCGAATCAAATCTGTACGTCTTTGAGCTTCGTAGAATAGCTCACGTGCGCGTTCATCCATCATAAAGTCCAAAGTAAAATCACTATCGGAAATAGGTGCGGACGCCTTGTCTGAATATGCACGTTTACGCAAATCATTTACATATCCCAAAGCCTCTGTTTTTGTTGCTCCTTGTCCGCCACGAAGAACAGCTTCTGCTAAATTCAAATAGATTTCACCTAAACGGAATAATGGATAATCTGTCCAAGCTTCCGCAGATGCAGGTTTACTTCCATCTTTATTCACATTATAAAACTTGGTAACGGGAATGCCATTATTGACAAAATCAGCTTCATTTGTGATCTCAATATTTGTGGTAGCTTCTGTACGCAACATTGCTTTACGAGTATCCTTATCACTGCTATCCTCTTTTTCAAAGATATTATATAAAGACGACTTAGCTCTAACACCTTGCCAACCTCCCTTTGCATTCGTTTCTTCTTGAAAATCAGCAGAACCCCAGCATAACAAAGCTGTCATACCTCCCCAGGTCATTGTATCTTCACCTTCATATCTCAATGGGAAAATCATCTCTTTGGATTGGTCATTATCAGCTTTGAACATATCGCCATAAACCGGTTCCAATTGGTAACCTGCTGAAATAATCTTTTTAGAATAAGTCACACATTCAGTATATTTATTTACACCTACATACGTGTCTGCATTCAAATACAAGCGAGACAATGCAGCCCACAGAGCAGCTTTATTAGCATGTCCATAATTATCATTAAATCCAACTACAGGATCAAGCATATCACTTTCACATGCCAACATTTCACTTTCAATGTATTCAAATAATTGATCTTTCATAATTTGTTGTGGACGAACGCTACCAATAGGGCTGTTTTCATCTACAAACGGAACATTACGATACAAATCCAAAGCATACAGATACATCAAAGCACGCATAAAACGAGCTTCTGCACGGAAAGTTTTAATAGAAGCCTTTACTTGCTCTGAACAACCTCGTGAGGCAAGTTTATCATCAGTTGTTTCACGTAAAAACGCATTTGACAAGTTAATCTGATAATACAAACGATAATATGATCCTTTGATCCATGGACTTGAAGCAGCCCAAGAAATATGATTGAAGTCTGGAATACCAGGATCATTCCAGCAACAATGAGCGATATCAGAAGCCAATTCCTGCATATTCCACAATACGCGAATAAATGAAGCCTGAGAACCACCGTCAATGCCGACAACATCCTGGTCTGAGTCTCCACCTGCATTACCACCTATTACCAAACCTGCATATATTTTAGCCAAACTTTGTTCATAAGCTCCTATCTCCTTTCCAAAAACGACATCCGAAACCAATTCATCCTTATCCAATGGAACCGTATCCAGATCGTTCACACAAGAGGTAACCCCTAACATCGTACTCAAAAGGGCTGCCGACAATATATATTTATATTTTAATATTTTCATAACTTCATTGATTAAAAATTAAGATTCAAGCCTAACATAAATACACGAGGGCGAGGATAGATATTATTATCAACTCCACTACCGCTAATTTCAGGATCCAAACCATCATATTTGGTAATAACAAACGGATTCTGTACCGTGACATAAACACGTGCACTTTGTTTATCATTGAACAGCTTGTTAAAAGTGTATCCTAATGAAATATTGTCCATCCGTACAAAAGAAGCATTCTGAACATAGTAACTAGAACGATATTGCCCTGTCTTGAAATTTGTTTTCCATGCAGAAGTCAAACGATTTTTCAAGAAACCAGTTTGGTCATACATTTGTGAACCATCCCAAGCCTCACGATTGGATTGTACATTGTTATAAGCATAGTTTCCAATACTTGCACGCAAAGCAAATGACAAATCCCAATTCTTATAAGACAATTGAGAAGTTAATCCCATAAATACGTCAGGAGCAGACTTTTTGTAAGCGACCAAATCTTCTTCGTCTATTTTATTATCCCCATTTTGATCAACATAAGCACCTTCTATCGGATTTCCAGCCTTATCATAAAGTTGTTCCCATACATAGAATGAATTATAAGGATGATCAACAGCATTTATCATGATATTATAACCGGTTGCTCCATCAATACCAGTATGAATCACACCTTTATAAGCCGGGTCATCATTAAATGTCAATTTGGTAATTTCATTTTTATTATAAGAGATGTTATAACTCAATGTCCAGTCCCAATCTTTTGTCGTGATAGGATGAGCCGTCAAAGTAAGTTCAATACCTTTATTCTCCAATGTACCTACATTCGTCAACAACTGGTTACTAAAGTTTGTACCGGCAGGAGCTGTAACCGTATTCAGCAAATCATCAGTTTTACGATAATACAAATCAAGAGTACCTGTCAATTTGTTGTTCAATACACCGAAATCCAATCCAATATTGTAAGTTGTAGTTTCTTCCCATTTCAAGTTTTCATCATAAGCTTGAGGAGCAATCAATGAATACTTGTTATTACCAAAATAATAATTTGCTCCAGCTTTGGAATACATATAGCGAGCCATATAAGGATAGTCACCATTATTCAGGTTTTGCTGACCAGTAATACCATAGCCCAAACGCAACTTCAAATCAGAAAGCCAATCCACTCCCTTCAAGAAATTCTCTTCTTTCATCTTCCATGCCAAAGCAACTGAAGGAAATAATCCCCAACGATTGTCTTTATTGAAACGTGAAGAACCATCATTACGCAAGGTAAATGTCACCAAATAACGATTCAATAATGTATAATTCAAACGCCCAAAGAAAGAAACAAGATAGTTTTCAGTTGAATAATCTTCCATATCCTTATAGAATTCCTTACCAGTTTCTTCAGCTTTTACTGTAGAATAAGGATATTTGGTCCATGTAGAATTATAGAAATGCTGCCAAGAATAACCGCCCATAACATCGACATGATGTGCACCAAACTCTTTAGCATAATTCAAATAGAAATCCAGCAATGTATTCCGCTTCAATTGATAATAGCTGCTATTTTCCCCAAACCCAGTTTTATAGTTACCTTGGCACCAAGTCATAGGAGCATTATCTTCTATAATAACATCACCTTCACTCTTAGACACGTCGTAACCTAAATTCAAGTTTGCTCTCAATTCGGGCAGGAAATGAAACTTATAGTCAATTTGTGCATTACCAATACTTCTATAAACAGTTGATTCGTCATGCTTTGAATCTAAAATAGAAACGGGATTAGCCAAACCAATATCAACCGGTGTAGGATTATTGCCACTTTTCATATACATAAAGTAGCCGTTACCATAGGGATTTCCATCCATGTAAATAGGCTGTGTCGGATCATATTGCGTCGCCATACCTATTGCACCAGTATCTGCAAAACGGTTTGTATTATAAATACCTTTCACATTCAACTGAATATTCAATTTCTTATCAAAGAAATTAGGATTCAAGCTAATAGCACCAGTCAAACGCTCCATATTAGAAGTCTTCAATATACCATTTTCATTGGTATAAGAAACTGATACACGATAGGGCATGTGTGGTATAGCACCAGAAACATTAACATTGTGGTCTGTACTGAAAGAGGTTTTGAATATTTCATCCTGCCAATCAGTATTTGCCTGACCTAATGCTTTAAACTGAGCACTTGATTCACCGAATTTAGAAGTCACAAATTCTCTAAATTCATTTGCAGACATTACATCTACTTTATTGGGTCTTGTATTAATAGAGAATGTACCACTATAACCAACTTGTACACGTCCAGACTTTCCTTTTTTAGTATTAATAATAATAACACCGTTAGATGCACGAGAACCATAAATGGCTGTTGCAGAAGCATCTTTCAAAATAGTAAAAGTCTCAATATCATTGGGATGGACAGTAGCCAAAGGATTTGACATACCATTAATACCACCGTCATCTACAGGCACACCGTCAATAACAATCAACGGATCGTTTGAAGCATTAGAACCGCCACGCACACGAATTGTAGCACCAGCTCCCGGAGCACCACCGTCAGTAATCACACTTACACCGGCAGCTTTACCAACCAACATATCAGTAGCAGATGTAACAGCACCTTTTACCATTTTATCTGCACTAATAGCCGTAACAGACCCAGTCAAATCATTCTTTTTGGCTGTACCGTAACCAATTACGACCACCTCGCCCAACAATTCCGCATCATCTTGTAATGTAATAATTACTGAAGGAGCAGCAGCTACTTCTTGCGTCTTGTATCCGATAAAAGACACGACCAACGTAGCTCCCTGAGGAACTGTCAATGTAAAATTACCATCAAGGTCAGTGATTGTACCATTCGTGGAATTTCCTTTTTCCACTACATTTGCGCCTATCACTCCTCCCAAAGCATCTTTTACATGCCCTTTCACGGTGATGTTCTGTGCATAAGCGCCTACAGACAAGAATAACCCTAACATTAGGGTAAGAATCGTTTGACAGATTCTAAGATTAACTTGCTTCATGCATTTAAAAAATTAAAGTTAACAATATTAATTACCTATATATATTATTCGAAAAATAATTTTCGTACTTTCGCTTTCTAACGTCTTTCAAGTACCCAAAGCATGACGCAACAAAAATATGCTTTATTACCTTAGTAAAGTATAAAGAGAGTGTAAAATGTGGGAAACGAACAGTGCAAACGATTGCATGCGGTTGCACAAGATAGAAAAATCACTTGATATATCATAATACAGCGCTTCTCTCCACTCTACATGTGGCATTCTTGCACATAACATATATGTTTATTCTGCTGAAGTACAGAGATTTTCACCGCCTAACGACCGTTAGGCGATTTGTTGACGGCCGTAAAGCGATCTGCCAACGGCCATCAACAAATCGCTTTACGACCGTTAAGCACTACACAACATCAAGACAAAACAAAAGAAACACAAAGCTTTTACTGAAGAAATGCCATGCATGTATAAACCAAGCAACATACTTTCAGGATATGAATAACGTGTCTGCACAATATTAATATGCCATTAACACGATATTAACAAAATGGCCGACATGATATTAACTTGTTACATTACAACAAGTTAACATCATATCGGCCCTAAAAACAGAGGTGGAAGCAAAATTTGCTTCCACCTTTTTCTGTTGCTTCCACCGCACCTCAAACACCGATGAACAAAGGGTTACAGAGCAGGTGTGGTAGAGTGGAAGCAAATAGTGCTATTTATTTCTCTGAAGTATAAAGTACCAGCTTTCCGGACTTCAATCCTTTAGCCCTTGCCTCAAACACAATCTCACCGGCTTGCTCGCCACTCTGCACAATAGCCGTCAGCTGACCGCTGAAAGCCGGCATCTTGGGCAAATGGAACAAATCGAGGCTGGTAGCATCTCCATTGGCAGCAGCGCGATATTTTCCGGCACCCTTCACCGAGAAGTTTACCATGCGGCTGTCTGCCGGACAAAGGTTACCGTCCTTATCCACGACACGGACTGTGATATATGCCAGGTCCTTACCATCGGCAGACAAGCGGGTGCGGTCGGCAACCAGCTCCAGATGATGGGGCTTGCCAGCGGTACGAATCACCTTTTCTTCTGCAGGCTTGCCGGAAGCATCATAAGCTACCACTTTCACTTCGCCCGGTTCATAAGGAACATCCATCCACATCAAGCGATAGCGACGCTGCAAAGCAAGGGAGTCCTGACCTTCCAAAGCACGGCTTTCATCAGCAGTAAGTTTCCGCTGTTTGCCATAACTCTTTCCGTTGACGAACAGTTCGGCACTGGGATAGCTGGTGTAAACAAAAACCGGAGTATTCTCCCCTTCCCTGCCCGGCCACGTCCAGTGCGGAAGGACATGCAAGGTATTTGCCTGCTTGTTCCATAGGCTGCGGTACAGATAGAAACGGTCTTTGGGGAGACTTGC
>OHQQ01001308.1_pt1 | contig 11642 bp, 10 predicted proteins | sample 1578211 | NCBI WGS metagenome assembly OHQQ01 (sample SAMEA3879539, study PRJEB24766) | human gut metagenome | biome: human-associated habitat; feature: feces | place: USA | collected 1985/1987
ACTTAACTTAAAACCGCCGGGCTTTTTTCGGGATATCGGGGACATGAAGAAATATTTTTAACCCCACTTAATGTACAAGCGGTATACTGTGCACAGAAAACATAGATTTTCTGCACATGGCAGCACAGAGCCAAGCAGTTCGGCACTTCTATACCCCATGCGGGGAAAATTTTCGCCCGGGCAGAAAAGTATTTCTAGCTTTAATTTTTCTGGCAAGGCTTTGCGGTTTTTTGCGCTGCAATGGTATACTTACATATATAGGATACTAGAAGAAGGGGGGCCGGCGGAAAACCGGGAATACACCCCACAGAAAGGGAGGCTTGCCTTATGCGGCTTTTATTTGCAGAGGATGAAAAGTCCCTCTCCAGGGCGGTATGCGCTATATTAGAAAAAAACCAATATTCCGTGGATGCCGTATTTGATGGGGAAGAGGCCTTGGCCTACCTAGAAAGCGGCAATTACGACGGCGCCATTCTGGATATTATGATGCCGGTGATGGACGGTGTGACGATGTTAATGAAGCTGCGGGAGCAGAATCACGAGTTCCCGGTGATCATGCTGTCCGCCAAGTCCGAGGAAGTGGATAAGATCATGGGATTAAATATGGGAGCGGATGACTATGTGACCAAACCCTTTACACCGTTGGAGCTGTTGGCGAGGGTAAATTCCCATCTGCGCAGATATTCCAAATATCTGACGGCAGTCAGTGGGGAAGAACAGGAGAAATCCCATGTGTATACCATCGGCGGGTTGGAACTAAACGAAGAAACCGTGGAAGTGACGGTGGACGGAGAAGCGGTGAAGCTGACTCCCATGGAATTCAAGATCGTACAGCTTTTGATCAAGAATCCGGGTAGAGTATTTTCCGCAGATGAGATCTATGAGCGTATCTGGAACGAGAAAGCGGTCAACACCGATACTATTATGGTACATGTGCGGAACATCCGTGAAAAAATCGAGATCGATCCGCGGAATCCCAAGTATCTGAAAGTGGTATGGGGCGTAGGCTATAAGATCGACAAACAATAAATACGGCTGTGGGAAACAAAGCGTTTCGGCAGGCAGAGCAGGGAAATGGTCGGAGAGGTGTAAGAATGGAACAGGTAACAGAGGCTTTGAAAGCGGAGACAACAGAAAACAGGGAAAACCGAGGAAACAGAAAGCCTGCAGTCAAATGGCTGATTATCGGACTGATTGTCAGTCTGGCAGCTTCCGGCATTTTTACCGCCTGCTACGGAATCTTCGAGCGTAGAGCGGAGAGCAGGAGGAATGAACAATACATTGCGGATCCGCTGGAGACGTCGAATACGATTACTTATTTGTATCAGAACTGCTATCTGCTCTATAGGGATCTGTATAACAAAGAACACCAGACTTCCTTAAGCTATGTGGAATTATATATGCAGCCAACAGAGGGAAACGAATGGCTCAATGATGACCGGAAACGGGCAGAAGTGGCATATGGAGATACGGAGGAGCTCACGATACCGGAAGGAGCAGATCCCGAAAACTATGCGGCCCAGGGAATCTTGGCGGCGCAGACCGGGGAATACTTGGAAGAACATTTCAATACCCTGGAAAACTCCTTTGGTCAGCTGAATAATTTGTATGATTATAGGATCCGGGATACTAAGACCGGAGAGATCCTAAGTAATCTGGCGGATACGGATATCGTGGCGGAGGAACAGAGCTTTTATCTGACTTTTGTATTTGACGCCTATGGAAATGATGCCACCTTAGGGAATACGGTGATCGGATCGGATACGACAACCCTTCGCAAGACAGCGGCGGAAGTGATCCGTAATTGCGGTCTTACGCGAATGGTGGATGCCAATATGGACACAACGATCGATGCCGGTCATAATACCATGTTCCGGCTGGAAATGCCGAAAGATTGTGAGATCACCTTCTGCATTTCCAGACAGGCGGCACAGAGTCTGGGACAGAACGGTCAGTATATTTATTATGATCAGGACATGAACAATGTCAGTGTTTACTTTTCCATGGGAGACCAGTATACATCCTACTATCTGTCCGGATGCCAGCAGATGTTTCTGATCCTGTGTCTGTTGATCTTCCTGCTGGCGCTTGTATTGCCGGGACTTGAGGAAGAGAGAGCCTGGGAGAAGGTGGTTCTGCTGAAGCTGCCTGTCGAGGCGATCGTTGTGATCCTTGTGGTGATCGCCGGCATTGGAAGTGAACAGGTGGTAGGACTGGTATCCTGGGTAAGGAGCGGTCATGCGCTGAACACGGTTTTACAGGGAAACAGTGCGCAGATACAGATGTCGACCACAATACTGACCTATGCATTAAATGTTCTGGCAGTGGCAGCCTTGTTTTTCATTGCCTGGTGCTTGGGAGTATCCCTGCGGGCAATGCGGGTTCAGGGAGCCAGAGCGTATTTGAGACAGCACAGCTTGTGCTATCTGTTAGTGCCTTTCTGGAAAAAACTGTGGAGAGGAATGAAGAAGGGATTCTCCATTGGCAGGGATAAGGTGGTGGATGTCTATCATGATGCAGAGCATTTTGATGTGACGAAGGATGCCAAAAAGCTGATCCTGCGGATTGTGCTGTGGAATGCCCTGATCCTGGTGGTGATATGCAGTCTGCCGCTGGGAGGACTGACCATCGCAATCATCTATTCTGTGATACTGTACTTTCTGCTGCGGCGCTATATCAGCAAATTACAGAAAAAGTATGGTTTGTTATTAAAGGCCACTAATGAGATCGCCCAGGGCAATCTGAATGTGACCATTGAGGAGGATCTGGGAGTATTTGAACCCTTCAAGCCGCAGATCTACCGGATCGAAGAGGGCTTTCGTAATGCAGTGGCGGAGGAAGTAAAGAGCCAGCGGATGAAGTCGGAACTGATCACGAATGTATCCCACGATCTGAAGACCCCGCTGACGGCTATCATTACTTATGTAAAGCTGCTGCAGGAGCCGGGAGTGACGCAGGAGCAGCGCAAGGAGTATCTGGAGACGCTGGATCGGAAAGCTTTGCGGCTGAAAGCACTGATTGAAGACCTGTTTGAAGTCAGCAAGGCAAATTCCCGGAATATCACGCTTGATATCCGCGATGTGGATATCGTAAGCATGGTCAAGCAGGTGGAATTCGAGATGGAAGACAAGCTGACGGATGCCGGACTGGAAGTGCGGATGAGCCTGCCGGAAGAGAAGGTCATCGTGCCGTTGGACAGTCAGAAAACCTTCCGTATTTTTGAAAATCTGTTTGGCAATATTGCCAAGTATGCGTTACCCGGCACCAGAGTCTATGTCAACGGTTTCACGGCAAAAGAGGATGTGACGATCATCTTAAAAAATATCACGGCACAGGAGTTGTCCGTATCCGGAGAGGAACTGACGGAACGGTTCGTCAGAGGAGACACCTCACGTAATACCGAGGGCAGCGGACTGGGGCTGGCCATCGCCAAAAGCTTCACGGAACTGCAGAGCGGCAAATTCCGGATCGAACTGGACGGAGATCTGTTCAAGGTGGTATTGACCTGGAAAGTAAAGTCACAGAATGGTCAAAATATGGTTCCCAGAGAGTCTGAGACGGCAGAAAAGAACGAAAACAGTGACTGTTTATCATAAAATCTGTTGCATGATAATAATAAAATAAATCAATGTTTTAATACTAAAACATCCACATTTACGTAGAAATATGTTAAATGTGGATGTTTTCAATTACAAATGAGTGTGCTACAATAATGAAAACTTCAAAGAGAAGTATTACGGATCTGAAGTGTGGAACAGCTGTGCAGAACGCACAAGCTGTATGAAGAGAAAAAGGAGCAGTAAACAATGGGAATGACAATGACACAGAAGATACTTGCCCGTGCAGCGGGTCTTGAGCAGGTACAGGCAGGACAGCTGATCGAGGCACAGTTGGATCTGGTGCTGGGCAACGATATCACCAGTCCGGTGGCAATCAAGGAAATGGATAAAATGAAGGTGCAGGGGGTGTTTGATAAGGATAAGATCGCACTGGTACCGGATCATTTTGTTCCCAATAAGGATATTAAGTCTGCGGAGCACTGCAAATGTGTCCGTGAGTTTGCAAGACGCAATGAGATCACCAATTATTTCGAAGTGGGAGAGATGGGTATCGAGCATGCCCTGCTTCCGGAGAAAGGACTTACTGTAGCCGGAGATGTGATCATCGGTGCAGATTCCCATACCTGTACTTACGGTGCTTTGGGAGCATTTTCCACCGGTGTGGGAAGCACGGATATGGCAGCCGGTATGGCTACCGGTAAGGCATGGTTCAAAGTACCTGCAGCAATCAAATTCAATCTGATCGGCAAACCCGCAGAATGGGTCAGTGGTAAGGATGTGATCTTACATATCATCGGCATGATCGGTGTGGACGGTGCACTGTACAAGTCTATGGAATTTGTAGGGGACGGTATCGCCAATCTGTCCATGGATGACCGTTTCACCATTGCCAATATGGCCATTGAGGCCGGTGGCAAGAATGGTATTTTCCCTGTGGATGAGAAAGCTATTGCTTATATGGAAGAACACTCCAAGCGTCCCTATAAAGTATTCGAAGCAGACCCGGATGCACAGTATGATGCGGAGTATACCATTGACTTAAGCACTTTACGGCCTACCGTGGCCTTCCCTCATCTGCCGGAGAATACACATACCATCGATGAGATCCACGAGATGGACGCCATTGCCATCGACCAGGTAGTCATCGGTTCCTGCACCAACGGACGTATTGACGATCTGCGCACCGCAGCAAAGGTACTCAAGGGCAGACATGTGGCGAAAGGCATGCGCTGCATCGTAATTCCTGCCACCCAGTCCATCTATATGCAGGCCATGGAAGAGGGACTTCTGAAGACCTTTATTGAAGCGGGAGCAGTCGTAAGCACTCCTACCTGTGGACCCTGCCTTGGTGGATACATGGGTATCCTGGCAGAAGGCGAGAGATGTGTCTCCACGACCAATCGTAACTTTGTCGGACGTATGGGACATGTAAAATCCGAGATCTATCTGGCAAGTCCCGCAGTAGCGGCAGCCAGCGCCATCACCGGCAAGATATCCTGTCCCTGCGAACTGGAGTAAGCTGCAGGAAAAAGCAAGATGCGGGCAGGCAAGTAAGGGATTGTGGAATCCTGTGGCTGCCTGCATGGAAAAGTAAGAGATATATTGGAACAGGAAAAATATTTGAAACATTTGTAATAGAAAGGTAACGGAAAATGAACAACGCAAAAGGAATAGTTTTCAAATTCGGAGATAACGTGGATACTGACGTTATTATTCCCGCAAGATATCTGAATTCCTCCGATCCTGCAGAACTGGCCACTCACTGCATGGAGGATATTGACAAGGACTTTATTAAAAATGTAAAAAAGGGTGACATCATCGTAGCGGAGAAAAACTTCGGCTGCGGCTCATCCAGAGAGCATGCCCCCATCGCCATCAAGGCTGCAGGTGTCAGCTGTGTCATCGCAGAGACCTTCGCCAGAATCTTTTACCGCAATGCCATTAACATCGGACTGCCCATCATTGAGTGTCCCGAGGCATCCAGGAAGATTCAAAACGGCGATGAAGTCGAGATAGATTTCAATACCGGAGTGATCCAAGATCTTACCACAGGCGAAAGCTTCCAGGGACAGGCGTTCCCCGAGTTCATGCAGAAGATTATCGCCGCAGAGGGACTGATCAACTACATCAACAGTCAGGAATAAATTGAGTGCATGGCTCGTAACGTAGGGTTGCCATAACCCCCACGAACGCACGCAGCAGATGGAACATCCTTCCGGGGTGTCAGGTCTCCCGGAGGGAATTTCCTGACGAAAAGTGACATAGCGGTCCGAAAATATCACCATCGTCCGACAAACATTCCCGGAAGGACATTCCATCCGCTGCAGGGGTTCTACATTTTCTCATAAAATCTGTACGTCATAGGCATTTGGGCCTACAGCCATTTCTATTGTTTTGGTGCAAATCGCATCAAAATAGCAAAATCAGTACAAAAAATTTTCTAAATCAAACATTTTTTGTACTGATTTTATTATTTTTCCCATTTTAGCGAAAATAAGCTCTTATAAAAGGCCAAAATCTCCTGTTTTTGTATTTTTTTAGCAAAAAAGGGCGTTTTTAATACAAACAGAACTTCCGGAGGAGTGGCATCACTTTCCATTTCTTTTACTGACATCTTTTCTCAATAAGTATTTCCCCTATTGACAAAACAAGGAATCCTTACTATAGTGTTCCTGTAAAGAACTACTAAAAGGAGTACCTATGGAAGAAGCGGCAATCATAGAACAACTTATCCTGTTCGGACTGAGCAGGCAGGAGGCTGTCATTTACCTGTGTCTTCTTCAAAATGAAGAACTGACAGGCTATGAGGTGGCGAAGCTGACGGGGATTTCCAGATCCAATGTCTATAATGGACTGGCATCGTTGGTGGAGCATGGAGCTGCTTATGTGATCGAAGGAACCTCCTCAAAATATCTGGCTGTAGCATTATCCGAGTTCTGTGATAACCGGATCCGGTATCTGCGGAAAGCAAAAGAACGTCTGGTGGCGGATGGCCCCAGGAAAAATTTACCTAGAGAAGGCTATATCACCATCGAAGGCTATGACCACATCTGTGACAAGATCCGGCACATGCTTCTGGGTGCCGAGAAGCGTATTTATTTTTCCGCAACAGGTGAATTCCTGGAGCAATGGTCGGAGGAGATCAGGGAGCTGGTCCGGGCACAGAAAAAAGTGGTGCTGATTTCAGAAGACAACAGAGAACCTTTTCCGGAAGATGCGGAATTAAAGGCCGGGATCATAGAATACCTGGTGCCGGAGCATTTCAGAGAGCCTAAGGAAGAGGAACAGCAGATGGATCAGATCCGTCTCATCATGGATTCCGAGTACATTCTCACCGGTACGGTGACGGGAAAGAGCAGTGATACCTGCCTTTACAGTGGCCAGAAGAATTTTGTCAGAGTCTTCAAGGATGCCATGCGCAACGAGATCGCCCTCATTCGGTTGAAGCAGGGTGAGCAATAATTATGTAGAAAACGCTTTTGCCGGGTGGAAACGGCCGCAGCGTTCTCATAAATAGGATAAAATAGAAAGGGATAGAAAAATGAGTATCAGAGTCGCAATTTTAGGTTATGGTAACTTAGGAAAAGGAATGGAATGTGCAGTAAAGCAGAATGATGACATGGAGCTGGTAGCCGTATTTACCAGAAGAGATCCTGCTACAGTAAAGACTTTAACAGATGTGAAGGTTTATAATGTAGATCAGTTACTGTCCATGCAGGACAAGATCGATGTCCTGGTGCTGTGCGGAGGCTCCGCAACCGATCTGCCCAAACAGACCGCAGAGTATGCAAAATATTTCAACGTGGTAGACAGCTTTGATACCCATGCGAAGATCCCCGAGCATTTCGCACAGGTAGATGCTGCAGCAAAAGAGGGCGGCAAGGTAGCCATGATTTCCGTAGGCTGGGATCCCGGTATGTTCTCCCTGAACAGACTGTATGCCAATGCCATTTTAAGAGACGGCAGTGATTATACCTTCTGGGGTAAGGGTGTCAGCCAGGGACATTCCGATGCCATCCGTCGTATCCCCGGTGTCAAGGATGCCAAGCAGTATACAATTCCCGTAGAGTCCGCACTGGAAGCTGTCAGAAACTGTGAGAATCCGGTTCTGACCACCAGACAGAAGCATACCAGAGAGTGCTTTGTGGTAGCGGAAGAGGGCGCAGACAAGGCACAGATCGAAGAGCAGATCAAGACCATGCCCAACTATTTTGCAGATTATGATACTACTGTACATTTCATCACCGAGGAAGAACTGCAGAGAGATCACGCAGGTATCCCTCACGGCGGATTTGTACTGCGTACCGGCAAGACCGGCTTAAACGGTGAGCACAACCATGTGATCGAGTACAGCTTAAAGCTGGATTCCAACCCGGAATTTACTTCCTCCATCATCGTGGCATACGCACGCGCGGCATACAAGATGAACCAGGAAGGCCAGAAGGGCTGCAAGACCGTATTTGATGTGGCACCTGCTTATCTGAGCACTCTGACTCCGGAAGAGATGAGAAGCGCGTTACTGTAAATAAGATAGATGCAGAGGAGATACTTATGGAAAAAAAGGCATTTGTTACCAAAGAAATGATCGAAAAGATCGCAGAAAAATATCCCACACCGTTTCATATCTATGATGAAAAGGGAATCCGTGAGAATGCGGAAGCAGTGAAAGAGGCGTTTGCATGGAATCCGGGCTTCCGCGAATATTTTGCGGGGAACAAGGGCTACAAGGAGTTCTTTGCGGTAAAGGCGACTCCCAACCCTTTTCTGATCAACATCTTAAGAGATTACGGCTGTGGATGTGACTGCTCCTCTCTGACAGAGCTGATGCTCAGCAATGCTATGGGGGTAAAGGGAGAGGACATTATGTTCTCCTCCAACGATACCCCGGCCCATGAATTCGAATATGCGGCAAAAATCGGTGCCACCATCAATCTGGATGACATCACCCATATCGATTTCCTGGAGAAGACCATCGGTTATCTGCCCAAGACCCTGAGCTGCCGTTACAATCCCGGCGGATATTTTTCCATCAGCAATAACATCATGGACAATCCGGGCGATGCTAAATACGGTTTCACCACGGAGCAGATGTTTGAGGGATATAAGATCCTGAAGGCAAAGGGTGTGGAGAATTTTGGTATCCATTCTTTTCTGGCCAGTAACACGGTAACGAATGACTATTATCCCACTCTGGCAAGAGAACTGTTCGAACTGGCAGTAAAGCTGAAAGAGGAGACCGGCGCACACATTACCTTCATCAATCTGTCCGGTGGTATCGGTATTCCTTACCGTCCGGATCAGGAACCCAACGACATCAGAGTCATCGGCGAAGGCGTGCGTAAGGTATATGAGGAAGTTCTGGTACCGGCAGGCATGGGTGATGTGGCAATCTACACAGAGCTTGGTCGTTATATGATGGCACCTTACGGACATCTGGTGACCCAGGTCATCCATGAGAAGCATACTCATAAGGAATACATCGGTGTGGATGCCTGTGCCGTGAACCTGATGCGTCCCGCCATGTACGGCGCTTACCATCACATTACTGTACTGGGCAAGGAAAACGAGCCCTGCGACCACAAGTACGATGTGACCGGTTCCCTGTGCGAGAACAACGACAAATTCGCCATCGACCGGATGCTGCCAAAGATCGATATCGGTGACTATATTGCCATCCACGATACCGGTGCACACGGTTTTGCCATGGGTTACAATTACAACGGTAAGCTGAAATCCGCAGAGCTTCTGCTGAAGGAGGACGGCAGCGTGGAACTGATCCGCCGTGCCGAGACACCGAAGGATTATTTTGCAACCTTTGACTGTTTCGATATTTATAATAAGATTAATTTTGACGCATAACACTTACCCATAGGAGGTTGGCGTGACTGCTTGCAGGCAAAGCAAACCTCCTATGAGGGAAGTGAACGAACATGAGCAAGAAGGGCGATAGCCCGGAATGCGAATGGGCGATATAGGAGGATACGAAGCAATGAAATATCCGAAACATATACAGCGGGGAGGGACCATTGGATTTGTGGCTCCTTCTTTTGGCTGTCAGATAGAACCTTATTACACTGCCTTTGGCAATGCCCAGAAGAAATTCCGGGAAATGGGCTATCAGTTACAATTAGGCCCCAACTGTTATGCCGGAGAGGGCATTGGTATCAGTAACACCCCCGAAAAATGCGGGCAGGAGCTGACGGATTACTATTGCAGCCCGGAAAATGACTGTCTTATCTCCTGCGGTGGCGGAGAACTGATGTGCGAGACCATGAGCCATGTGGATTTTGAGCGTCTGCAGGCAGCAGAGCCCAAGTGGTATCTGGGGTATTCTGACAATACCAACATGACCTATCTGCTGGCAACCATCTGTGATACCGCCTCCGTCTACGGCCCCTGCGCGGCCGCTTTTGGCATGGAGCCCTGGCATGCATCCCTGAAAGATGCCTTCGGAATATTGACCGGAGAGACCAAAGAGGTGCATGGATATGACAAGTGGGAAAAGGAGTCTCTGAAAAATGAAGAACAGCCTCTGTTGCCCTATAACACCACGGAATCCAGAGTGCTGAAAAAGTATCTTGGCAGACAGACAGCAGAAGAGGAACCGGAGATCCGCTTTTCAGGTCGGTTGCTGGGCGGCTGTATGGATTGTCTGGTGAATCTACTGGGAACCCGGTTTGATAAAACACAGGATTTTCTGGAAAAGTATAAAGAGGACGGAATCATCTGGTTCCTGGAAGCCTGTGACCTGAATGTTTTTGCCATCCGCAGAGCCATGTGGCAGATGGAGGAAGCCGGATGGTTTCAGTATGTCAAAGGTTTTCTCATCGGAAGACCGTTGTGTTTCGGACAGGAGATGATGGGACTGGATCAGTACCAGGCAGTTCTGGCCGTGGCGGGAGAGAAGAATGTTCCCGTGATCATGGATGTGGATCTGGGACATCTGGCACCCATGATGCCGATTGTCACCGGAAGCTGTGCGGAAGTACAGGTACAGGGCAATGATGTCACCCTCCGTTATGACTATCGGTAAAATGTATAAATTCATAGAAAAAGTGTAGAAATAAGAAAAGGCTCATCCCAAACGGGAGAGCCTTTTCGTGCGTCTATGGAACGCTCTATTCGTCGAAAACGATATTAGCAGCCAAAATTGAAGTAGCCGCAGAATGCATTCAACCACTGAGAACAGTTAATGAATTTGAAACACATACTTTCTTCCTCCTTTTCCTGTTGCCTGGTGTTCGGTTACGTCTGTGTTAGCTAAGCACAAATGAATTGTAACAATTTTGTAACAATTAATCCATAGGAGATGATTGGAAAAAAATTAGAAAAAGCAGGAAATGCGATGTGGTTATAAAAATACAAAAAGAAAGCGCAGAACCGATTTGATTCTGCACTAACTGCCGGCAATGGGACTTGAACCCATACGGTGTTGCCACCAACAGATTTTGAGTCTGCCTCGTCTGCCATTCCGACACGCCGGCATTCAAACACTCACAACAGAGATTATCTTATCATAGATTAAAAAAGTTGACAAGAGTTTTTTTCTGGAATCTTGCTACTATTTTTCTAGTCTTTTTACACAAGATGTTGTATAGTAGAAGTGTATGAGTATATGGGAACGCAATCTGTAGAACTGTTTTGGAATAGGGTGGAAGCATGAATTGCAAAGAATTTGAAAAGAATATTCCTGATTTCATTGCAGGAAAACTGGATTTTCAGACCTTGCAGGAATTCGGGGGGCATATGCGGGAATGCCCGGGCTGCAAGGAGGAATTGGTGATTCAGTTCCTTGTAACGGAAGGTATGCAGCGTCTGGAAGACGGCGATGCTTTTGACCTGCAGAGAGAACTGGAACTGAGACTTGCGGAAGCAAAGCGCAAGGTAAGATTTCATATGGCTTTTCTGAAGACAGGGGCTGTACTGGAAGTGCTGACGGTGATTTTTCTTATGGGATTTCTGGGATGGATCATCTCTTAGTGACACCTGATAGAATCAAGAGGACAGAATTAAGATAGGATAGACAGAGTATGAGTCAGAAACTGGTATTGATCGACGGACACAGTATATTGAACCGGGCAT
>OHQQ01001313.1_pt1 | contig 11600 bp, 7 predicted proteins | sample 1578211 | NCBI WGS metagenome assembly OHQQ01 (sample SAMEA3879539, study PRJEB24766) | human gut metagenome | biome: human-associated habitat; feature: feces | place: USA | collected 1985/1987
TTATCATCGGTATTGTCATTGCATTATTTGTAACAATGATGTTTACAAAGGAAATCAAGAAGATTAACAGTGTTATGCAGGCTGTTGCAGACGGTGATTTAACACAGAGAATTCCAATTAAGAAGAAGAATGAGTTTGGTGAACTTGAAGGTAACTTTAATGAAATGGTTGATAATGTATCCATACTGATTAAGGATGTGGAAGAACGTTCACAGGTTATTATCAAGGCATCAGATAATATTTCTGAGATTTCCAAGACAACAACCGAAACAACAAATCAGGTTTCTGAAGCAATCCAGAGTGTATCCATCGGGGCACAGGGGCAGGCGGAAAGCACGAACAATGCGACGAAGGAAGTTGAAAATCTCGCAGAGAGATTACACGAAACAAAGGCATATGTCAGTGATATTAACGATATGTCGATTGAAACCCAGCAGATGAGTAACAAGGGTATCACGATTGTAGAAGATTTAATCGGCAAGGGCGAGCAGTCTATTGAAAATTCAAAGATTTCCCAGTCCGTTGTAGATGAAATGATTCAGAGTATTGAAAAGATTAACTTCATTTCCAATGCCATTACAGAAATTACAGAGCAGACTAACCTGTTATCACTTAATGCTTCTATTGAGGCAGCAAGAGCAGGAGAGAGCGGTAAAGGATTCGCAGTCGTTGCTGATGAGATAAGAAAGCTTGCTGAACAGTCACAGCAGTCAACAGATGAGATTAAGGAGATTGTTAATGAGATTACTATTAAGTCACAGCAGGTTGAGCAGACAATGGATGAGTCAGTTGGTATTATAGAGGAACAGAATGTTTCTATTAAGGATGCTAAGGAACTGTTTAATACAATTTCTGATTCAGTTAACGGACTTAAGGAAGGTCTTGATAACATTACACAGCTCAATGAAGCTATGGATACTAATAGAAGTAATGTTGTAAGCAAGATGGAAGATGTTGCAGCAGTAGCAACTGAGACCGCAGCAGCTTCTGAAGAGGTTACAGCATCAGCCGTTGATGTTGAGCAGACAATGCACGACCTTAATGAATTTACAGTTGAACTTGATAATATCGCAGAGGCTCTTAAGGAAGCTATTGATAAGTTCAAGTTGCAATAATTAAACTAATCCGATAAATGTGTTTATGGAAGCTGCCACTCGGCGATTGTAATCGCCAGGTGGCAGCTTCTTTTTAATCTCAGGGTATCATTGACCTTGCTGATGTTTTGTGATAAAATCTCTCTTGGTGTTTAGCCAAGTTGTTCTCATAGTTAAGTGGATATAACGGGGACCTCCTAAGTCTCAATCCCCAGTTCGACTCTGGGTGGGAACATTTATATTAAGAAGTGACAAGCAGTGGCGATGAGAATCGTTGCTGCTTTTTTATATTACATATTTTAGTGTGTGATTACAGTGTATTATAAAGAATTATTGCTTAAAGACATCAATATATGGAAAAAATCATTGTACATGATAAAATTAAAAAGATGGAGATATAGAGTAAGGGGTATAACATGAAAAGGGAACAGGGGATATTAATTGGCACAGTAATAGCTGCGATTATTATGATGTTTTTATGTAGTGTTTTCACATTTAGTGATGCAGTTTCTGAAAAAACTTTGACAACTTGCATTCCAGAAGCAGTAAGTATAACAGAGGATGGAAAAACACAATATGATTTTAATTTACAATCATATGGACAGGATATAGGTTCAATAGTATTTTATTCTTCACATCAGAGAATAAATGTATATGCACAAGGAGAAGAAATTTACAGACTTAGTAATAAACGAAGTATATGGGGAAATACCCCGGGATGGACATGGAATTTTGTAAAGCTTCCATCTGATGTGGACAGACTTCAAATAGAGATTTCACCTTGTTATAAGGAGGTTGAAGGCCAGAAACAGGAATTCTATATCGGTGGTGGCAATGATATATATATGAAATTGCTTCGAAAAGCTATGCCAGCATTTATTATAAGCGTAGTTATTTTATTGGTAGGATTATATATTACTATATATTTGAGCGTTATGGTAAGTGTTACCGCATTGGCGGCGATGAGTTTTGTTGTATAATACCAAAGGGAAAGAGTGTAGACATAGAGCGTGTAATAAGAAAGCTTTATCATGATGTAGATGTTTTGAACAATAAGAGAATTATTCCAACAGAAGTGGGAATTGCCTGTGGTTATGCTGTTTTTACAGTTGATGATATGGAACTGGAAAGAGTCCGAGAGCGTGCAGATGAGGAGATGTATCAGCGAAAAAAAGAAATGAAAATGTGATTAATAACTCAAAAATTAATATCTTATAAATTATTATCGACATACGCCCGCATACACGCTATAATATGTTTGCTTTTATATGTAGATATCACGAGATTAGAATAAGTAACAGAGGAAAATGTTTATGAATTATATTGTTATGGATCTTGAGTGGAATCAGAGTGCCAAGGGAAAACAATTTTCTGAGGATCATTTTCCTTTTGAGATTATACAGATAGGCGCGGCGAAGGTTAATGAGAAGCTTGATATTGTAGATGAGTGGCAGTGTACCATTAAGCCACAGGTGTATACAAAGCTGCAGAATACAGTCAGGAAGATACTAGGGATAACAGAAAATGACCTTGCTAACGGAACGGATTTCGTATCGGGTGTTACTGAATTTCTTGAATGGTGCGGTGAGGATTATACATTTGTTACATGGGGAAGCATGGATATTACTGAATTAAGAAGGAATATGAAGTTCTATGATGTTCCGGAGAATTTTCCAAAGCCGCTTCTGTATCTTGATCTTCAGAAACTTTACAGTATTAATTTTTCAGATGGCAAGACACGCATGAATCTTAAATCTGCAATCGATGAGCAGGGAATCAAGGGTGATGAGCATTATCATTCAGCAATGAGTGATGCAAGGTACACAGCCAAGATAATGAAGAAGCTGGATTTCGACAGAGTTAAGAAGTTCTGCAGTATAGACACATTTACAATTCCAGAGTCAAGAAAGGACGAGGTATATCTTAACTTTGGAACTTATGAGAAGTATATTTCAAAGGGATTTGCTACAAGGGACAAGGCTGCAAGCGACAGAACTGTACGTTCCTGCAAATGTTTTTTATGTGGCAGGACTATGACAAGAACGGTTAAGTGGTTTGCTACTAATTCGAAATGCTATTACGGCTTGTTTACGTGTGATGAACATGGGCTTATAAAGGGGCGTTTCAGAGTTAAACAGACCGAAGAAGGCAGATATTATGCAGTCAGAATTATGAAGCACACGGATGAAAAGGGCGCACTTAAGATATATGAAAAGCAGATAAAAGAGAGGGAACACAGACGCAGGCGGCGTCAGGCTGAGAAACTCTCAGAACAGAAATAATGGCATGTCAGAAATTCAACTGACATGCCATTTTAATATATTTAATATCAGAACATTAATCCATATATTACTGCAAGACCAAGAATTACCTGGACGATTGTGAATCTGAAAACAACCTGTGTATCTGACCAGTCTTTATTCTTTCTCATATGGTCGTGGATAGGTGTTCTTATATTCTGCATAATCTTTATATGAAGAAATCTCATAAATGAAACCTTAATAAGACCAAGTCCGCCATCAATTATAAGAACTATGGCAAGTGGAATGTAAAGCAGAGGGCTGTGTAACTTAAGAAAAGCAAATGCTATAAATATTCCTATTGCTCTCGAACCGGCGTCGCCCATAAGCAGCTTGCTTGGTGATGCGTTGAACCACAGGTAGCCGAGGATACACACAATCATAATAAGAACGGTGTGTCTGTAAGCTGATTCAATATTAAATGACTTAAAAAGTACATACACTGAGGCAAGTGTTACAACAGAGAGTGTACCGCATAAGCCGTCAACACCATCTGAACAGTTAGTAACATTGATACTTACCCATATAAGTATAATAATAAGTATTGCATATATGATTGGATTAAGAGTTATTGTCTTTCCAAAGAATGCAAGGTCAAATGTGTTAGGGTTGTAATGCAGATAAGTAACTGCTGCCATGACTGATATGGCAAGGTCGATAAGACCTTTCTTTAAATTTCCCCATGGTGATGAAGCGCTGTCATCAAGGTATCCGCTGAGCATTGCGGCAAGCACAAGTATAAGATAAATGATAAGCTCGGCGCTTAAGTTTACAAATAATGCACATGTGACAGTGAATGTAAGAATGAAAATCATGCCGGCACCTCTTGGTTTTCCAACCGATTTACTTCCGTTAATGGCATAAGCTCTTCCGGCATCTCTTGGAAGAAGATTCTTGCCAAGAGCAATTGCAGCTATTGTAAATGCGAAGGCAAATAAAATGCTTACAAATGCTATGATGTTGGTGAAACTTTCGTTGACAATATAGTATATCATAAGAATTTAATACTCCTTTTCATCTTTCTAACTTATATAAAGCATTTATTTCAATGCGATTTACAGTATAACATAATATATGTGAAATGAACATTTTTTTTGCTAGTGAAATGTAGTAATTAATTTGCTAATGTGGTAATATACTATTAATTAGTGGGATAATCTGAGGGGACCCATAAGTGTCGTGTAGGATAATAATAATATAATGGAGGATTTTATGAAGAATATGCAAAAATACGAGCAGCTGGCAATAACAGAACTGGATGCATATCTTTTTGGACAGGGAACTCATTATGAGATATATAACAAAATGGGTGCGCATGTTGGAGTAAAAGACGGAAAAGAAGGTGTGTATTTTGCTGTGTGGGCACCTGCTGCAAGAGAAGTCTATGTTATAGGTGAGTTTAATAACTGGAATGCATATGGTTATGATATGAAGAAGATTTCAGATGGTGGAATATATGATTTGTTCATACCAGGAGCTAAAGCTGGGGATATGTATAAGTATCTTATTATTTCACAGAGTGGAGAGGCACTTTACAAGGCAGATCCATATGCTAATCAGGCACAGTTAAGACCAGAGACAGCATCAATAGTTGCCGATCTTTCAGGTTATGAATGGAAAGATTCTGAATGGGTTGAGAAGAAGAAGACAGAGAATCATCTTAAAGCACCTCTTTCTATATATGAATGTCATCTTGGCTCATGGAAGAAGAAAGATGATGGAACAGAGGATGGATTTTATACATATAGAGAATTGGCACCTGAGCTTGCAAAATATGTAACAGATATGGGGTACACACATATTGAACTTATGGGAATTGCAGAGTATCCATATGATGGATCATGGGGATATCAGGTAACTGGTTATTATGCACCTACAGCAAGATACGGAACACCTAAGGATTTCATGTATTTTGTAGATTATATGCATGAAAAAGGAATTGGTGTAATTCTTGACTGGGTACCGGCACATTTTCCAAAGGATGCACATGGACTTGCTAATTTCGATGGAAGCTGTGTATATGAGTATGCAGACCCTAGAAAGGGAGAGCATCCTGACTGGGGAACGAAGGTATTTGATTATTCCAAGAATGAAGTGGCTAACTTCCTTATTGCTAATGGAATGTTCTGGGTGGACAAGTTCCATATTGATGGTTTAAGAGTTGATGCTGTTGCTTCAATGCTGTATCTGGATTACGGAAGGACAGAAGGAAACTGGGTTCCTAACAAATATGGTGACAACGGCAATCTCGAAGCAATCAGTTTTTTAAAGCATTTTAACAGCATGTTAAAGAAGAGATTCCCACAGGCAATAACTATAGCTGAGGAGTCAACAGCATGGCCTATGGTAAGTGGTGATCCTGACAATGGGGAATGTCTTGGCTTTACATTTAAGTGGAATATGGGCTGGATGCATGATTTCCTTGAATATATGAAGCTTGATCCATATTTCAGAAAGTTTAATCATAGCAAGATGACATTTTCATTGATGTATGCTTACAGCGAGAATTTTATTCTTGTGCTTTCACATGATGAGGTTGTACATCTTAAGTGTTCTATGCTTGGTAAAATGCCTGGTGACAGGGAGGACAAGTTCAAGAATCTTAAGCTGGCATATGCATATATGTGTGGACATCCTGGCAAGAAGCTTTTATTCATGGGACAGGAATTTGGTCAGTGGAATGAGTGGAGTGAGAAGCGTGCTCTTGACTGGTATCTGTTAGAGGATGAAAGTCATACAGAACTTAAGGATTTTACGAAGAAGTGTCTGAAGCTTAATAAGAATTATCCATGTCTGTATGCTACTGATTACAGCAGTGAAGGATTCAGATGGATTAATGCCAATGATAAAGATAATAGCGTTTTATCGTTTATGAGAATCAGTCCGGATGGAAAGAAGAATCTTCTCTTTGTACTTAATTTTACACCAGTTGAAAGAGACAGCTTCAGAATAGGAGTTCCGTTCAAGACTAAGTATAAGCTGGTTCTTGGAGATAATGAAGCTGACCAGAAGAAGACTCTTACAGCCGTTAAGGGAGATTGTGATGGATATCCGCAGTCATTGCTTATTGACTTACATAAGTATGGAATAGCTGTGTATGAGTTTAACGGTGATGTTTCTAAGGTTCATGCTACGAAGATATAGGACAATAATATAGAGAAAGGGAGCTGGTTTGGATTTTTATTAATTCTGAATTAGCTTCCTTTTTATTTGCTATAATATATCTCTCAATTATCCCACCATATCTGCCGAAATATTTATTATATGACAATGAGTGATTGTTTCAGATAGTAAATAAGAAAGGCAGCAGAATATGACATATACAGTTTCAGGCGCGAATTTTAATAAAGATGTTGCGGCACAGGGAACATCTATTAATTATAAAGAAAATAAGGCTGTTAAAAGTGAAGGTGTGGCAGGCTCATTTGCAGGAGTGGTAATATCTGGCAGTGTGACAGCTGCAACTGACAATACATATGAGGGACTTCTTAAGGAGGCAGATGATGTAAAGAGCCAGATTATGGCGAGTGCTTCCAGTGCAAAGATAAGCCTTAAGGCATTGATGATGAAGTTATCAGGTGCTGATGCGGTAAAGCTAGATGAGGACGGCTTTAATCTTACAGATGCTACACCAGATGATATGGTTAATATTATTGAGAAAATTAAGATTGAACTTGCGATGCACTCTGATGATTATGTTAATTATGGAACAGCAGTTTCTAAGGATAAGATTGAGAGTGTGACTGGAAGTGCAGCAACAGCGGCAAGTGTCGAGAGCCGTATGCAGGGAGCAGATATAGCTGTCAATGATGAAAGTGTTGCTGAGGTTAAAAGCACACTTGAAAAGAGTAAAGAGTTAAAGCCATTATCAGAGAACACAAAGAATTACATGGTTGCTAATGGTATTGAGCCTTCAATTGCTGGAATATATCAGGCACAGGCGGCAACCTCATCAAGTATCAGTGCAGATGGCGTTACAATAGGAAGGTGTGTAAATGCAATATCTGACGCTGATTTTGAAGCGTTAAGGCCGGGAATTGAGAAGATAATTGCTTCGTCAGGACTTGAGGTTAATGATAATACACTTGCGGATGCAAGAGCATTTATTGATGCACAGATTCCTGTTACTAAAGAAAATCTTGAATATAAGGCACAGCTTGATGCGATAGATATTGAAAAGATTCAGGCTGACCCTGATGAAATGCTTAATAAGATACTTGATAACATGAAGCTTGGAGGCAAGGCAGAGAATACGCTCGTTACAGGTTCGCCAATTGATGATATAAGGACAGCTCTTGATACTATTAACAGGGCAGAGTATTCAGATGTTGCAAATGTGGTATCAAAAGGAGAAACATTTACAATAGCAAGCCTTAAGCTGGAGATGGAGGCAAGAAGCTTCAGAATTGAATACAGTGCAGCATCAGTAAGCACAGGAAATAGTGAAGTTAGAAATCAGGCATCTGATGTACAGCAGGCAGCAGATAAGGCGTATGACACGCTTGTAACAGCAAGAGTTCTTATGAGTGCGAATGCGTCTGTATATCTAGTCAAGAATAACATTTCTATTCTTACAACTCCGATAGATGAGCTTAATTCAATGCTTATGGAATATGAACAGGCGGATGGAATGTATGAAGAAGCGCAGATTGCATATACAGATGTTCTTGAAGCAAGAAAGACATTGAATGAGATAGTAAGAAATCCTGCGCGTGTATTTGCCAGTATGTTTGACAAGATGAATGAAACTTATGAGGCAGTCGGAACTCAGATAAGAGGCGATTTGGGTGATTCATTAAAGAAGGCAGTACAGGGAAGTGCGGATGATATTATTAGGGAGCTTGGACTTGAGGGAACTGATGAGGACAAGGAAGCAATAAAGGTACTGGCTGCTAATAACATGGATATGACAAAGGAAAATGTAGAGATAGTCAAATCTGTTAATGCAATGATTAATAATCTTATTAAGAATATGAAACCGGAGACAGTTCTTAATATGATAAAAGACGGAGTAAATCCAATGAATGCTTCAATTGAGGAAGTCAACGAATATCTTACAGAGGCTAATGATAAAGCATCTAAAGATAATGAGGAGAAGTTTTCAAAGTTTCTTTATAAGCTTGACCGTACCAATGGTATTACTAAAGAGCAGAGAAAGCAGTTTATAGGAATATACCAGATGATGAATATATTCACCAGAGATGCCGGAGTGGCAGCAGGTGCGCTGATTAAGCAGGGAGCTGAGGTCACTATGAATAATCTTATGACTGCATATAATTCAAGAAAGCATTATGACATGGACGCTGTTATTGATGAGAATACAGGAATGGCAGAGGTAAGCGGAATTGCTAACTATTACAGTGCATTATTCATGGCAAATGGTGGATTAGTTACCCCGAATACATTAAAGAATGTGGATAACTCATCCGGAATCGGAGAGCAGTCAGTTGAAATGTTTATTGAACAGTTAGAGGATAACTTCGATGCGGCAGCCGAGGAACAATATTATGAGGAATATCTTAAGGAACAGCAGGCAGCAGTTCAGGCAGGGGCTGATATATTGAGGCAGATAAGAAATGCAGATACAGAAATAAACAGTGGTAACATACAGGCTGTTAAAGCATTTTTAGAATCCGGACAGTTCCCGGATATCAGAGGTGTTAAGACAACACGTGATTATGCAAGGGATTCGATTGAAAAAATCAGACATAAAGAAAAACTGTCACTTATGTATGAAGAAATGAAAGATGAGACAGAGGAAGAACTTCAGGAGGTTCTTTCCAAAGCAGGAGACCTTGATACACAGATAGATGTCAATTACGAGGGATTTCTGGATTTAAGACTTAAAGACAGAACAATTGGATATATTAAGAATCTGGCATTAAGGCATGATTACAGAATACCATATATAACAGACTCAGGAAGTACAGGCATGCTGAAGCTTACATTGGTTCAGGATGACGACAATAAAGGTCGTATATCTGTAAACATGCTAAGCAGCGTATTAGGAAAAGTTTCTGTTGAGGCTAAGGCTGACAGAGAAAGTCTTGGTATGTACATTGTCAGTGACACAGCAGTTTCAGATGAAGGAATCCAGCTTCTTGATGATATGGAAGAATCCTTAAAAGAAGTATTTGGCTTTACAAATGTGGCCGTCAACATTACAAAATCGTCAGATGTGCCGTATGTGACTTATGAAGCAGCGGCTGACAGTGTGGCAACAGATAAGCTGTATGAAATTGCAGCACAGATTGTAAAACTGCTTGCAGGCTAAAGATTTGCACAGAAAGTCCGATATATAGAGCATGAACAGGTAAATTGGACAGACAGAAAGGTTAAGATATGAGAATAGGAACTAATGTGGCAGCGATTGTTGCCAATAATGCATTACAGAAATCACAGAATAATCTGTCAACATCAATACAGAGATTATCATCAGGATACAAGATAAACGGTTCTAAGGATGTGCAATATCTGAGAAAATGAGAGCTCAGATAAAAGGTCTTGATCAGGCTGGGAATAATGCTAAGGATGGAGTTTCTGTTATAAGTACAGCAGAAGGTGCAATCAATGAAATCCAGAGTATGCTTACAAGATTAAAGGAGCTTAGTGTACAGGCAGCTAATGATGTTAATTCAGATGATGAAAGAGAAGCTATCCAGAAAGAGATAAACCAGATTAATAAAGAGATAGACAGAATATCAGAACAGACAGAATTTAATACACAGTCTCTTATTAACGGTAATCTTTCAAGAAGAGTATATTCAGACCTGCAGGGAGTTAATCAGCTTTCAGTATCTGATAATTATACAGCAGGCATATATGGAATTACAGTTACAGAGGATGCCAGACAGGCTATCGCGGTAGGTACGGGTACTATCAGCATGTCAGCTACAACTCCTATTGCAGCTGATGAGGCAGGTGTAATAAAGATTAACGGTTACAGTATTAACATTACAGAGGGGGATACTCTGGATGTAGTAATGGGAAAAATAATTGATGGTGTTAATATTACAGGTGGCTCTGCATTTGCAACAGCAAGCCTTAATAATGATACAGCAGCTAATGGAACAGAATATGCAGGCTACGAGCCAACAGCCAGTTATGCGGGTTCGACACTTGTTATTATGACTAATCAGTACGGAAGTGACCAGAGAATGAATATAACATGTGATAATGCAAGTCTTGCAAATATGCTTGGAATACCACAGGCTGCTGCAAAGGATGGAATTCTCGTAGAGGGAAGTGATGTTAAGGCAGAGATTGCCACTGATAATAATGGAGACAGAGTAGGATTTGCCAATTCAGCAATTGTTTCTACAAAGGGAACCGTTATAACAGTAACAGATGTTAATAATAAGAATTTTTCTTTGGATGTTCCAGGGAATACAGTGGGAACTATTTTTGATGACAGCAACAATAATGGTTCGTCTGTTGCTGGTGCAGGAACAGCAAAAACGATCAATCAGGAAGTTACAGATGTTGGTACAATGAGCATACATGTAGGAGCTAATCAAGATCAGGTTATTGTTATTGATATACCGGCAATTACAACATATACATTAGGAACAGATAATCTTAATGTTATGACTCATTATACAGCATCACAGGCTATATCAACTGTAGACCAGGCTATTACCAGGACTAATGAAATACGTTCGAAGCTTGGTGCATATGAGAACAGATTTGATCATACAACTAATAACCTTGATGTTTCTAACGAGAATCTCACCAAGTCTTTATCAACTATGATAGATACTGATATGGCAGAGGAAATGACAACATATACATCAGAAACGGTTCTTACACAGGCTGCAACATCAATACTTGCACAGGCTAATGAAAGACCTTCACAGGTATTGCAGTTATTACAGTAAATGTAGTAATAATGCTGTAGTAGTCGTATTGGAAAGGAAATGTATGACTAAGGAATTGATAAAAACATTTCAATATAGGATTCCGGAAGCAATGAAGGAAAAACTGACACTTGGAATGCAGGTGTATGTCCCATTCGGCAGACGTAATATCAGGGGATATGTTGTGGAGCTGACGGATGAACCGGAGTTTGAGGTGGCAAAGATCAAAGAGATTATCGGGATCGTGACAGACAGCGTTCCGATTGAAAGCCAGTTGATCGCACTGGCAGGCTGGATGAAGAAAAACTATGGAGCGACCATGAACCATGCGTTAAAAACCGTCATTCCGA
>OHQQ01001316.1_pt1 | contig 11562 bp, 8 predicted proteins | sample 1578211 | NCBI WGS metagenome assembly OHQQ01 (sample SAMEA3879539, study PRJEB24766) | human gut metagenome | biome: human-associated habitat; feature: feces | place: USA | collected 1985/1987
AACATGGATGCCGGGCACTTGCAGCGGGCAATGGAGAACCGGCAGGGGAAAACCCGCTGGCATTTTGGATACACACAGTATTATATGACATCAAAATTGCAGGACGGAACGGTCTGTCTGCTGCAATTTGACTATGCCGTGCCCTACTCCGACCCTGCGCTGCGGGGCGTGCTGCCGGATATGCAGACCGTGCACTGCATTCTGGGCATTCTGCTGCTGATAGGGGCAGTGGTGTGGAGCACCCACAGGACAGGGCGCTTCCTGACCCGGGAGACTGAAAAGCTGACCGCCGCAGCACAGGCGGTGGCACGGAAGGATCTGGACAGCGCGGTGTTTTCCGGCGCGAAGGTGCGGGAGTACGAGAGCACTTTGCAGGCGCTGCAAACCATGGGCGATGAACTGACCGGTAGCCTGCAGAAGCAGTGGGACATGGAGCAGCGGCAGCGGGAGCAGATCATTCGGCTGTCCCACAAGCTGAAAACGCCGCTGACCATCATCAAGGGCAACGCGGAGCTGCTGGCGGAGGATGACCTGACTGAGGAACAGCGGGCGCAGGTGGAAGCGATTCTGCAGGGCGCAGAGCAGACCCGCGCCTATCTTGGCAAGATCCGCGCCGAGGTGCAGACCCCTTTGAAGTATCGACAGAGAAAATGAAGACAGCCCGGTGCGAAACCCTTTCGCACCGGGCTGTCTGCTGTGATAAGCGAAAATTACGGCTGCTCGGCCACCATCATCTTGCTGGCCTTGTAGATGTCGCCGCAGCCGAGGGTGATGACCAGGTCGCCCTCCCGGGCGTTCTGCTTGACCCACTCGGCGGCCTCCTCCAGACTGTTCACCAGAACAGAGCCGGGGATCTGAGCGGCCAGTTTTGCACTGGTAATGGTGGGATCGTTGGGCTCACGGCTGCCCATGATCGGGGTCAGCACAGTGATATCGGGGATCTTGAGCACATCCACAAAGTCGTTGAACAGCATCTTGGTGCGGCTGTATGTAAACGGCTGGTGGACGGCGATCAGACGCTTGTAGCCCATCTCCTTGGCAGTGTTCAGGGTAGCGCGCAGCTCGGTGGGATGATGTGCATAATCGTCCACGACCAAAGCGCCGTTACACTCGCCGTAAACCTCAAAGCGGCGGCCGGCACCCTTGAAATTCAGGGCGGCATCGGCGCACTGCTCCACGGTCAGACCGACGAAGCGGCAGACGGCGCACATGGCAAGCGCATTGTAAATGTTGTGGTAGCCGGGCACAGCCAGACGGATATGGCCGGTGATCTTGTTCCACTCCTTCAGGTCGAACTCAAAGAAGCCGGGTTTGTATTCGTTCACGTTCAATGCCTGATAATCGCCGTCGTTCTGGATGCCAAAGGTGCGCACGCGGCGGTCCAGCGTGTACATGACATCCATGGTGTTCTTGTCGTCGGCGTTGGCAAAGATCATGAACTTGGTCATCAGGGCAAAGCGCTTGAAGGCGAACTTCAGCTCGCCCATGCTGCCGTAGTAATCCAAATGGTCATTGTCGATGTTCAACACAACGGACAGGTACGGGGTCAGTTTCAGGAAGGTCTCGGCAAATTCACAGGACTCAATTACGATATCGTCGCCCTTGCCGGCCTTGCCGTAGCCATTGATCAGCGGAAGCTTGCCGCCGATGACGGCAGACGGGTCGCGGCCTGCCAACTCCAGCGCAGTGGTGATCATGGAAGTGGTGGTGGTTTTTCCGTGAGTGCCGGAGACGCAGATGCTCTGTTTGTACAGGCGGCTCACGTAACCCAGCAGAACGCTGCGCTCGATGGTGGGGATGCCGTAGGAGGCAGCGGCATTCAGCTCCACGTTATCTTTGGAAATGGCGGCAGAGTAGACCACCATGTCGGTGCCGATCACATTATCGGCGCTGTGACCCAGGCTGACCTTGACACCCATCTCACGCTCGTAGCGGATGATGCTGCCATCCAGCACATCGCTGCCGGAGATCTCGTAGCCTTTTGCGGCAAGGATCTGGATGAGCGGATACATGCCGCTGCCGCCGCAGCCGATGAAGTGGATCTTTTTTACATTGTCCAGCAGGTGCTGGTTGTAATCGGTGTACATGAACATATAAGGCAACCTCCAAATAAATAACGGCCGCAGAGCAGACCGATTCAATCCATTCTATTAGGATACATCTTATTATATAATTTTTGGCGGACAAAATAAACAGGTAAACCCGAATTTTCGGAAAGAACCATAAATCCAATTCGGAATTTGTGATAAGTGTACAAGAAAACCGAAACCGGGAACTTCTTCATAAAAGATTTACATTTGCCTTTACAAAATACTTAACAACTTTGAATCATCTGTGGTAAAATAGAAAAGGACAATTTTTTAAGGGATCGTCGGTGCGGCCGACAGAGGATGCAGAACAGTTTTATAAAAGGAGAAATAATGTGAGAATCAAGATCACAGCGGACAGCACCTGCGACCTGTCCGAAGAGCTTTTGGCACAGTGGGACATTGCCCTGATGCCCATGCACATTCTGATGGGCGAGGATAGCTATCTGGACGGCGTAACGATCCACCCGGCAGATGTGTTTGCCTATGTGAATGCGGGCGGCAAAATGCCCAAATCCGCCGCCGCAAATCTGGTGGAATATACCGAATTTTTTGAGCCGTTTGCCAAAGAGTGCGATGCGGTGATCCATATTTCGGTCAGCAGCAAGCTTTCGTCCTGCTTCCAGAATGCGAAGCTGGCGGCAGGCGAATTCGAGAATGTCTATGTGGTGGACAGCCAGAATATCTGTACCGGGCAGGGCTATCTGGTGCTGAAAGCGGCCAAGTGGGCTGCAGATGGCCTGACCCCCCGCAACATTACGATGCGGCTGCAGAGCCTTGCCAAACGGGTAGAGCTGAGCTTTGTACTGGATCGGCTGGACTTTATGGCCAAGAGCGGCCGCTGCTCCGGTGTGCTGGCCTTCGGGGCAAACCTGCTGGGCATCAAGCCCGCACTGGAAGTGATCGACGGCGAACTGAAGGTAGTCAAAAAATACCGCGGCAGCCTGCCCATCTGCGTGGGCAAGTACATCACCGACCGTCTGGTGGAACGCAACGACATCGAGGACAGCCTTGTCTTCATCTCCTCCTGCCAGCCGAAGCCCGGCTGCATGGACGCAGTGAAGGCGGGGCTGAAGAAATACGGCAGCTTCAAGGAATGCCACGGGACAGACATCGGCACCACCATCGGCGGCTATTCCGGCCCGGGTACCATTGGCATCGTGTTTGCACGGAAGGAAAAATAAAAAAGTGGCTGTTGCACATGCGACAGCCACTTTTTCTCACTGGGAGCGGCGTTTTAAAATTTCATCCAGAATGGCATCGGCCACATCGGCCTTGCTCATCAGCGGCAGCTCACGGGTGCCGTCCGGGGTAATGAGGGTGACTACATTGGTGTCCACACCAAAACCGGCACCGGCCACTTTCAGGTTGTTGGCAACCACCATGTCCAGATTCTTTTTGGTCAGCTTTGCAGAGGAGTTTTCCACAAGATCGCGGGTCTCCATGGAAAAACCGCACAGGAACTGGTGGGTCTTTTTGGGGCCGATGGTGCCCAGAATATCCGGCGTGCGTTCCAGAGGGATGGACATGTCGCCGTCCTTTTTTTTGATCTTGTCGTTTGCCACGGCAGCGGGGCGGTAGTCGGCCACGGCAGCGGCCATAATGAGCACATCCGTAGCATCAAAGCGGCTGGTGACGGCTTCGTACATCTGCTGAGCAGTGGTCACGGGCACATCGGTGGTAAACTTGACCGGCTGCAGGGCAGTCTCGCCGTGGATGAGGGTGACATCCGCGCCGCGCATGGCGGCGGCACGGGCAAGGGCATAGCCCATCTTGCCGGTGGAATGGTTGGTGAGGTAGCGCACCGGGTCCAGCGGCTCCTGCGTGGGGCCGGCGGTGACGGCAATGCGCAGACCGGCAAGATCTTTGGGCCGGGCAATGGCATGCAGGATATACTCGATCAGCACATCTTCCTTAGGCAGACGGCCGCTGCCAACATCCTTGCAGGCCAGCACGCCACTCTCGGAGGGGATCACCGTGAAGCCGTAGCGTTCCAGCGTGGCGATATTATCCTGCGTAATGGGGTTTTCCAGCATTCCGGTATTCATGGCCGGAGAAACGAGCTTGGGGCACTTTGCAGCCAACACTGTGGTGGTGAGCATATCATCGGCGATGCCGTGGGCCATCTTGGCGATGACGTTGGCAGTGGCCGGGGCGACAAGGATCACATCGGCTTTTTTTGCCAGCGAGATGTGGGTGACTTCAAACTTGAAATCCCGGTCAAAGGTATCCACCATGCACTTGTGGCCGGTAAGCGTTTCAAATGTAACAGGGGTGATGAACTGGGTCGCATTTTTGGTCATGATGACCTCCACATCGGCTCCCAGCTTGCGCAGTGCGCTGGCCACGTTGGCCATTTTATAGGCGGCAATGCCGCCGCTTACGCCCAGAAGGACGCATTTTCCGTTCAGATTCATTGGTAAAACCTCCTGCAAAAATGTACTGTTTCCACATTTCTTACCTTAGTATAATGCAAAAGTTCCGCCAGCACAACAAAATCTTTGTACAGGCTTGTAACTGGGGACAAAATGCGGTAAAATACAGCTTGACAAAGAATAGATGAACAACCCGTTAGGGTCGGTGTGCCGGCAGCTTTCTCTTCGGACACGAGTCGGGACATTCCATCGCCCGCCCTATTGCCTGACGGCAACAGGGTCCCACCCCAGCGGACGGTCCTTGGAGAAACTCCCGGCACCCCCAACACCACGCTGACCGTACAGGCCAAACGCCTTTTGGGCCGCTATGAGCTGCCGACGATCCAGCGTCTGACCGCCCTTTGCAGTGCCCGGCATCCGGAACAGGCCGGGGCCTTTGCTGCCCTGCGGGCCGAGGCGGAGCGGCTGACAGCAGAAAATGCCTGCTGCCGGGTGAGCCAGCTGGCCGTGAATGGCCGTGACCTGATGGCGGCGGGGGTCAGACCCGGCCCGGGTCTGCGGCAGGTGCTGAACGCTCTGCTGGAGGCTGTCATCACCGGGCAGACACCCAACGAAAAAGACGCGCTGCTGACAGCGGCGGCCCAATTTTCTGCGTCTTGACAAGAGAAAGAAGCTGCGGTAGTATTATACTACTGCTTTAGTGTGTTATTGAATGAGGAACGATATGACAGAAGCACAGAACACGAAGCGCCCCGGGGCACTCATCGCCATGAGCGGCGGTGTGGACAGCTCGGTGGCGGCATGGCTGATGCAGCAGGCGGGGTACGACTGCACCGGCATCACCATGCGGCTCACCCGAAACGAGACGCTGGGGCAGTCCGGTTTCCACACCTGCTGCTCCGAAAAGGATATCGAGGATGCCGCCGAGGTGGCCTTTGCGATGGATATCCCCTATGAGGTGCTGGATTTCACCGCCGACTTCCGGGAGAAGATCATCGAAAAGTTCATCCGGGTATACGAGATGGGCGGCACGCCCAACCCCTGCATCGACTGCAACCGGTATATGAAGTTCGACCACCTGCTCCGCTGGGCTGAGAGCCATGGCATGGAGTATGTGGTCACGGGCCATTACGCCCGGGTGGAGCAGGACGAGGCCACCGGCCGCTGGCTGCTGAAAAAGGGGTTGGACGAGGGTAAGGATCAGAGCTATGTGCTCTATAACCTGACCCAGGAGCAGCTGGCCCATGTGCGCCTGCCGCTGGGGGGGCTGCACAAGGCCGAAGTGCGTGAGATCGCGGAAAAGCAGCATTTCATCAATGCCCACAAGCACGACAGCCAGGATATCTGCTTTGTGCCGGACGGCGATTACGCCCGCTTCATGGAGGACTTCACCGGCAAGCATTACCCGGCAGGCGATTTTCTGGACGAGAACGGCAAAAAGGTGGGCACTCACAATGGTGCGGTGCGGTATACCATCGGCCAGCGCAAGGGCCTTGGCCTTGCCATGGGTGCGCCGGTGTATGTCTGCGCCAAGGATATGCAGGCCAACACCGTCACGGTGGGCCCGGAGGAGAACCTGTTTGACCGCATCGTCTATGCCGACGAGGTGAACTGGATCGCCATCCCGGAGCTGACTGCGCCCTTGCGGGTCACGGCCCGCACCCGCTATCACCAGACCGAGCAGGCTGCCACCGTCTACCCGGCAGGAGAGAGGCAGTTCCGGCTGGAATTTGACCAGCCCCAGCGTGCCCCCACGCCCGGCCAGGCCGTGGTGCTGTATCAGGGGGATGTTGTGCTGGGGGGCGGCACGATTGTGGCGGTTGAATAAACCCCTCAGGCGCTTTGCAGGAAAGTGATAAAGTAAAACAGAAGCAGCTGTGCCGAACCGGTAAAACGAACGGCGCAGTGTAAAATGGAGGAGCAAGTATCTATGCAGGATCAATATTCCCGCACCCAGCTGCTGCTGGGCAAGGAAGCAATGGAAAAGCTGCACAATTCCCGTGTGGCGGTGTTTGGCATTGGCGGCGTGGGCGGCTACACGGTGGAAGCGCTGGCACGCAGCGGTGTGGGCGCGCTGGACCTCATTGATGATGACAAGGTCTGCCTGACCAACCTGAACCGCCAGATCGTGGCCACCCGCAAGACCGTGGGCCAGTACAAGGTGGATGTGGCCGAACAGCGTATCCACGAGATCGACCCCAACATCAAGGTCACCACCTACAAGATCTTCTTCACCCCGGAAACGCAGGATCAGTTCGATTTCACCCAGTACGACTATGTGGTGGATGCCATCGACACCGTCACCGGAAAGATCGCGCTGGTGGTCAAGGCCAAGGAGGCCGGTACCCCCATCATCTGCGCCATGGGTGCAGGCAACAAGATGGACCCTACCCGCTTTGAGGTGACGGATATCTACAAGACCTCCGTCTGCCCGCTGGCCAAGGTGATGCGCACCGAGTGCCGCAAGCGGCGGATCAAGCACCTGAAGGTCGTCTACTCCAAAGAGCCTGCCATGACCCCCATCGAGGATGATTCCATCAGCTGCAAGAACCACTGCATCTGCCCTCCGGGCACCCAGCGCAAGTGCACCATCCGGCGCTCGGTCCCCGGCTCCAACGCCTTTGTGCCCTCGGTAGCCGGGCTCATCATCGGCGGCGAGGTCGTGAAGGATCTGGTCGGATTTGTACCGATGAAAGGTTAAAAACGAGAACGCCCCTCTCCGGTCTCACAGATGTCGGAGAGGGGCGTTTTGGGTCAGGGGAAACCGCTCCCACGGCATGGGCACAGGTGGAGCGTGCATCAGGCCGCAGGGCTGCCGCCTGCCTGGGCGTAGCCATTGGCGGTCACCCCAGCAAATACAATGTTGAAATACGTTCATTTGACAAAATACTTTTGCTAATTTATACTGGAATGCATATTCACATGCAAAAATCAAGGATAGAAGATAGGAAGTATCGTCATGCTGACTCTGGATAAGATCTACCACGCCGCCTTTGTGCTCAAGGACGTTGCCCGCAAGACCGACCTGATTGAAGCGCCCAAGCTCTCCAAGGACTGCCGCCTCTACCTCAAGACCGAGAACCTGCAGGTGACCGGCAGCTTCAAGGTGCGGGGAGCCTATTATAAGATCAGCCAGCTCTCCAAGGAGGAGAGCGAAAAGGGCGTGATCGCCTGCTCTGCCGGAAACCACGCACAGGGCGTGGCTCTGGCCGCCACCCGCCGGGGCATCAAGAGCATCGTTTGTATGCCGGACGGTGCCCCCATTATGAAGGTGGAAAACACCAAGAGCCTGGGCGCAGAGGTCTGTCTGGTGCCCGGCACCTATGATGATGCCCACGACAAGGCCGTGGAGCTGCAGGCCGAGACCGGCATGACCTTCATCCACCCCTACGATGACGAACAGGTCATCGCAGGTCAGGGCACCATTGGTCTGGAGATCCTTGACCAGCTGCCCGATCTGGATGCCGTCATCGTGCCCGTGGGCGGCGGCGGCCTGATCTCCGGCGTAGCCTTTGCCATCAAGAGCCTGCGCCCCGAGGTCAAGGTCTACGGTGTGCAGGCCGAGGGTGCCCCCAGCATGTACCGCAGCCTGCATGAACACAAGTATCAGACCCTGAAAAATGCGGCCACCTTCGCGGACGGCATTCAGGTCAAGACCCCCGGCGAGCTGACCTATCAGCTCTGCGAGGAATATGTGGACGACATCGTGACCGTCAGCGAGGACGAGACCGCCGCCGCCATCCTCTCCCTGATGGAGAACCAGAAGCTGGTGGCCGAGGGGGCCGGTGCGGTGCCTGTGGCAGCGGCGCTGTTCCACAAGCTGCCCATCGAGGGCAAAAAGGTGGTCTGCCTGATCTCCGGCGGCAACATCGATGTGAACATCCTCAACCGCGTCATCACCCGTGGTCTGGTGATGAGCGGCCGCAAGGCCAACCTGACCATCGCGCTGGAGGATAAGCCCGGCCAGCTGGAGCGGGTGGCCGCCATCGTTTCCCGCTGCGGCAGCAATGTGGTCTCCGTCCTGCACGACGGCTCTGACCCCAACATGCCCATCTCCAGCTGCTTCCTCAAGCTGGCACTGGAGACCCGCGACCATGCCCAGATCGAGCAGATCCGGCAGGAACTCACCAAAGAGGGCTTCCAGCTGGTGGCCGAGCGCGTGTGATTTTCTGATTGCCTCATCCGCCGCCTGCGGCGGCAGTTTTCTTTCAAAATAGCAAAAAGCGCTGTGCAGTCATTTCACTGCACAGCGCTTTTTCTTATCCATAAAAACGAAAAAGCAAACATTATTTCTGCACGCCGCTCTCGCACTGTTCGATGAACTGTTTGGCCACGCGGGGGCTGCGGCCGCCGGCGCGGATGGCGAAGGCCTCGGCCTTGACCAGCAGCTCTTCCATGGGCATCTGGATGTGGTGCTGTTTTGCCAGCTCTTCCAGAATGGCGGCAAAGCGGGCTTTCTCGGGCCGCTGGAAGGTGACAGTCAGGCCGAACCGGGCGGAAAGGCTCATCAGCTCCTGCCGGGTGTCGGCTTCGTGGATGTCGTCGCCGGTGCGGTCGGTCAGGCTCTCCTTGATGAGGTGGCGGCGGTTGGAGGTGGCGTACACCGCAATGTTCCGGGCCCGGCCGCCCACGCTGCCCTCAAGGATGGCTTTCAGGGCGGCAAAGTTATCGTCGTTGGAGGAAAAGCTCAGGTCATCGATGAAGAGGATGAACTTGAGGGGGTTGGCCGCCAGCTGATCCATCAGGTCGGGGATCTGGTAGAGCTGGTTCTTCTTGACCTCCACCAGCCGCAGGCCGTCGGCGGCGTACTCATTGGCAATGGCCTTGACCGTGCTGGATTTGCCGGTGCCGGCATCGCCGTAGAGCAGAACATTGTTGGCGGGGGAACCGGCCAGCAGGGCGCGGGTGTTGGCAATGACCTTTTCCCGCTCCTTCTCGTAGCCCGGCAGCTCACTGAGCTTCTGGGGGTCGGGGTACTTCACGGGCACCAGCTGGCCGTTCTCCACTGTGAACACGTGGTGCTTGGCGAACATGCCGTAGCCCTTCTTCCCGGCTTCCCGCATCCGCTGGTTGTAGGCGGCGGTCAGGTCGAGCTGCCTTGCCTCCCAGCGGGGCAGGAACGCCAGCTCCCGGTTCTGCCGGTCGGCGGCTTCCAGCAGCGTGTCCAGCGTCAGGCCGCAGAGCTTCTGCAAAAAGTTCAGCTCACTGTTCAGGGCGGCCTCCATCACAGGGGAGAGCTGGCCCGCGGCAGCCTGCCGCACACAGACGGTCTCGGTCTCCAGCACGGCGTTGGAAAGATAATCGCCCAGATTGGTGGTGTGGGCAAACAGGGCGGCTTCAAAGGCGGCCACAGCATCGCACAGGGGGGCGATAGTATCGTCAGCCGCTTCCAGCCGGTCGGTCAGCGCCGCCAGCTTTGCCACAACGGGGTCGCCCAGCAGGGCACGGAAAACAACAAGCCCGTGGAGCCGGGCGTTCCATTCACGAAGTTGCATAGGAAAATCCTCTCTTTTTAACGGCCTTGCCCTCTCAGGCGCGCCGCGCCAGCTCCCCCAAAGGGGGAGCCATTGGCAGGCCGGTCAGAAGGCTGTTTATTTTTATAACAGTGTAGAATTGATTATACTCTTGGAAAAGGCGCTTAGCAAGGGTGTGTTCAATTATCTTCATCTTTCGGCTGATTCACTTTACAAATCGTCGATTGACAAAGGCCCGATTTATAGTATAATTGACCCAACGTTCAAATCGGAATGCAAGATGCGAAAAGTAACGTGTCTGAGGGAAATTTTGTTGAGAGTGTAAGAGGAAAAGGAACAGGAGCAACTTACCATGCAGTTAAATGGTTCGCAAATTTTTGTTGAAGTCCTCTGCGAACAGGGCGTGGACACCATCTTCGGCTACCCCGGCGGTGCTGTGCTGAACCTGTACGACGAGCTGTATAAGAACTCTGACCGCATCCACCATGTGCTGACCGCCCACGAGCAGGGCGCTTCTCATGCGGCCGATGGCTATGCCCGCGCAACGGGCCGCACCGGCGTGGTGCTGGCCACCAGCGGCCCGGGTGCCACCAATCTGGTCACCGGCATTGCCACTGCCTACATGGACTCCGTGCCCATGGTCGCCTTTACCGGCAATGTGCCGACCCCCGGTCTGGGCAAGGACGGCTTTCAGGAGGCGTACATCGAGGGCATCACGATGCCCATCACCAAGCACAACTTCACGGTGCGCAAGGTAGAAGAGCTGGCCGATACCATGCGTGCGGCGTTCCGCATTGCGCAGAGCGGCCGCAAGGGCCCGGTGCTGGTGGATATCCCCAAGGATGTCACCGCTGCTGTCTGCGAGTTCACCCCCAAGCAGCCGGAGCCGATCCGCACCGTGACCACCTACGACGAACAGCAGGTCAAGTGGGCCGCCGATATCATCAACGCGGCCAAGCGCCCGCTGGTCTATTTTGGCGGCGGCGTGCGGAGCGCGGCTTCCTGCCAGCCCCTGCGTGACCTGATCCACAAGGCGGAGATTCCCGCCACCTATACCCTGATGGCCGCAGGCGTTGTGCCCTACGGTGACCCGATGAACATCGGCATGGTCGGAATGCATGGCTGCTACACCTCCAATCGGGCGGTCGCGGACTGTGACGTGCTGCTCGCACTGGGCACCCGCTTTTCTGACCGCGTGGCCCTGAACCCCAAGACCTTTGCCAAGAACGCCACCATCATCCAGATCGATATCGACCCCAGTGAGCTGGGCAAGAATGTGGATGTGGATCTTGCCATTGCCGGTGATGTCTGCTATGTCCTGAGCGGGATGCTCCCCCTTATTGAGGAGAAGAAGCACCCCGACTGGTTGAAGATGATCCACGAGTGGCAGGCACAGGATTACCACCCTGTGTCCGACCCCACCCGCCTGATGCCCCATCAGGTCATCGGCGAGGTGTGCAGCCAGTGCGGCCCTGAGGCCGTGTATGTCACCGACGTGGGCCAGCACCAGATGTGGGCGGCCCAGTACATCCGCCACACCAAGAGCCGCGGCTTTATCACCAGCGGCGGCTTGGGCACCATGGGCTTTGGCTATGGCGCGGCCATCGGCGCGCAGATGGCGCTGGG
>OHQQ01001318.1_pt1 | contig 11549 bp, 8 predicted proteins | sample 1578211 | NCBI WGS metagenome assembly OHQQ01 (sample SAMEA3879539, study PRJEB24766) | human gut metagenome | biome: human-associated habitat; feature: feces | place: USA | collected 1985/1987
GTTCTTCTATAGTATACCACAAAACGCTACATCTATACTACAAATTTCCGTATTATGAAGAGCGAACATAGTTTGCAAGCTTATCACCAAACACGTTCGAGCCCTTGTAAATCATGCATTTCCGCCACTTTCAGCCACTTACTTTTCATCCACCACCTGAAAAATGTAGAACTTGAGGTAATAGCTCTCGTCCGCTGCCCACAGGATCGGATGATCCGGGCCCTGGGTCTTGAATTCTACCTGGCGGAGACGCTTATGCGCACCATGAGAAGCCTCCCGGATTGTTTTGGCAAAAAGCTCCGGATCCATGAAATGGGAGCAGGAACAAGTTACCAGAAATCCGCCGTCCTTCACCAGCTTTAAGCCCCTAAGATTGATCTCACGATATCCTTTTACAGCATTTTTGATGGAATTGCGGGACTTGGTAAAAGCAGGCGGATCCAGGATCACCACATCATATTTCTCGCCCTGCGCTTCCAGCTCCGGCAATAACTCGAAGACATCCGCACATCGAAAGCTTACCGTATTTTCCAGTCCGTTCAGCTTCGCATTTTCCATTGCCTGATCCACAGCCAGCTGGGAAGCATCCACACCCAGAACACTTTTCGCTCCGGCAATTCCCGCGTTCAATGCAAAGGAGCCGGTGTGTGTGAAGCAGTCCAGCACCTTTTTATCCTTACAGAAACGATGAATGGCGGCACGGTTATTCTTCTGATCCAGGAAAAATCCGGTCTTCTGTCCGTCCTCTACATCCACCATGTAATGCACACCGTTCTCCACAATCTCTACTTTCGTGTCAAACGGTTCGCCGATGAAGCCCTTGTAACGCTCCATACCCTCCTGTAAGCGTACCTTGGCATCGCTCCGCTCGTAGACACCGCGGATGGTAATGCCATCCTCCGCCAGTACTTTCTTCAAAGCATCAATGATCACAAGCTTCCACTTGTCGATTCCCAGTGCCAGAGATTCCACCACCAGTACATCAGAGAACTTATCAATGACAATACCCGGCAGGAAATCCGCCTCTCCGAAGATCAGACGACAGCTGGAGGTATCAATGGTCTCCTTGCGGTAATTCCAGGCATCCCGCACCCTCTGCTCAAAAAATGCCTCATCAATCACCGTATCCTTCCTGCGCGCCAGCAGACGGAGCGTGATCTTGGAATTGGTATTGATATAACCATATCCCATGAAGTAGCCGTCAAAATCATGGATAGCTATAATATCACCATTCTCAAAATCTCCCATAATGGATGCGATCTCATTGTCAAAGACCCACATCCCCCCGGCTTTCAGAGTTCTGCCCTCTCCTTTTTTCAATGTAACGATTGTATTATACATAGAATTTCCTCTCTTGATTTCGTGATTTTATCGTTTTTGCAACTTTTTCTTCTATCATATTCGTTTTTTGCTTGACAATCAATGGGTTTTTATTTATTATTTTAATGTTGACGCAATTAATGTTCACATCGTCGCGTGGCTCAGTTTGGTAGAGCGCTGCGTTCGGGACGCAGAGGTCGCAAGTTCGAATCTTGTCGCGACGACTAAAAATACTCCCTCACACATGTGTGAGGGAGTATTTTTGTTCTTGCAACTATTCAAACTTACGACCTCTAACTGGTTCGGACACACCGTTCGGGCGCAGAGGGCTCACGAGGTCCGGAGGACCTCGGCTTTGAGCCGACCGAAGCGGAGCGGAGACCCCACGAGGTCCGGAGGACCTCGGCCTGGACCGACCGAAGCGGAGCGGAGACCCCACGAGGTCCAGTGGACCTCGGCCTAGACCGACCAAAGCGGAGTGGAGACCGCAAATTCAACTTTCACTGGTTCAATCACGGGCTGAACGCCGCAAATTCTCTCCAATCCCCATAATCACAAACACCGTTGAAATATTCATCACCTGCTGAAAACTGAACATATTGTTCACCGTATAGGCCAGCACACAGAACCCGCAGGCTCCCACCAGCATCGACTTTTTCCCGGCATGCAGGAAATTACGGATTACTGAGATCATCATTCCTGCATAACTGACCAGCCCCAGCACTCCTATATCCACCAGGATCGTCAGCCATTCATTATGTGCATTAGTGAGGCGGTTTCCATAGAAGAAATCATACACCATATTTTGCAGCTCCGGTCTGGCCTCATTCGACAGGAACGCATACATGCAATCCGGCCCTACGCCGAAAATCTTATGTAACAGATCTGCTTCCCAGAAGCATCTGGCTCCCGTCGACCAGGTGGCTCCCCTGTTGCTGCCCCAGGCCGCGCTGAACACCAGCCAGTTGCTACCCCCGTCACCTGCTGTCTCCGTCAGAAAGGACGTCAGTTTTCCGCCCAACAGCGTATTCGCCAGGATAAACGCTAATAATGCCACGCTCACAACCGGCAGTGCTACGCACAATATCCGATAGATGCCCCAAAAAAGTTTCCCACAGTATTGATTTCTGTTATTGCTGGTATGTACCAGCCACAGTACCACTACTGACACGATCGTCAAAATCACACTCATTGCGGAAAACGTCAGGATATCCGTCACTTTTTCCATCGGCAGTTCCTGCGAAAGCACATTGCAGCTCCGCAGAATATATGTGATCAGACATGCCACCGATAACAATGTCATTTCCTGCCAGAAGCATTCCATTTTTCCGCCATCTTTCACAGACATGCCAAACAATACAAACAGCATTACGGCTAAAGTTACAACACCACTGCTGCTGCCCTGGGTTACCAGAGAAGCAAAACCAATCGTCACATACCCCATCAGCAGCGCTCTCTTCCAAGTGATCTCCGATCCCATCCACCATAACAGATAAACTCCACCGAACAGCACCGTCACCAGATAACCGCAATACCAGTTAATATTTCCCACGGTAGAAATAAAGGAGGAATTGATGATCTCCTTATCTACAAGGCACAGCCCGAATTTATTCATATATCCGAGGAAAAAAACAATGGTCGACACCGGCAATGTCAGGATCACGATCCAGTCGTTTCTCTGCCACATCCGTGAGGTCATAAAATATACAATGACCGCTCCCAGCTGGGTCCACATCCCCATCCGCCAGGATGCCGTCCCCCACAGTGCCTCCTCCCGATACCGGGTAAACACATAGGACATTACCACGGCAATCCAGTATAGAGCAGCGAATTTATCCGTGGTGTTCAAAGCCTGCCAGATGCTTTTCGGAATAGTCCGAAATTCCGGAAGCTCCTGTTTCTGCTTTGCCACAATGAGGCGAAGGATCAGCCACAACACAAATACCGGAAGCAGACATTTCCCCACATAAGTCATAGTCTGAATAAAAAAATTCTCCTTGTCTGTTCCGATCTGGGCATAGCCCCTGTTGTACAACGGCAGTACAGCCAATATCACAAACAGATACACGCTGATCACGATATCACACAGAAACCGGCTGAAATTGCATAGCGTTTCTGCCACCGATTCCACAGAATTTTTCCCTTTTGTTTTTTTTGCCATAGGTCCGTCTCTCCTAAGCTTCCTTTGTCTAATACTTTTATGATAGCTTTCGACACTTCTTTCGTCAATCTTTTCTCATTCCTGTTGTTCCTGCTCCCTCTGGCGGTCATACATGCGGGCCAGGCTGTGATAAGTCTCATAGATGAGCACAAATCCCAATGGCCCCTTGATAATCCCCCAGACGCCAAACAGCCGGATTCCGGCATACAACGACACCAGCACTGCTATGGGGGATACCCCTATTTTTCTGCCGATGAGACGAGGCTCCATGACCTCCCGCAGAAAAATGCAGACCACATACAATACACCACAGACCAGTGCCCGGCCCCAGTTGCCATCCAGGATCTGAAACATGCCCAGCGGAACCAGTACCACTCCCGTTCCGATAAAAGGCAGCGCATCTAACATCCCCGCCAGGATCCCCCACAAAATACCATGTTTTATTCCGGCGATTCCCAATGTTGCCGCGGCTGTCATGGCAATCGTGGTCATAATGATCCCCTGGGCCTTTACAAAAGTGGCAATATAACGGACGATCCCGCAGATCACCTCCAGAAGTACATGACAGGCCTCCTGATCCAGCAGACGGTTCATAATACCGTCATAGTCTTTCGCCAGCAGCACCGAAGCGATCAAAAACGTCACCAGAAATCCTCCCAGCTCCGCGAACCACTGCACATACTGCATAGACTGGGAAAGCATTCCCGGCAGAATATTTTCTTCCAGTGAATCCAGCCCCTCCTGTAGCCTGCCACTGACCGTATTTTCCAGATACGCAGTGTCCACACCAATAATCTCTCCCACGCTGCGACACAGCCCCCGGACGGCTTCCAGCCACTCCTGCTCCCGCAGTTCCAGATTGCCGATCCATACCGGCAGGCTGCCTAGCATCCAGGACACCAGAATCCAGAGTAACCCCACCAGCAACACTGTTGCCACGATGAGAATCACTATGGCACTGAGGGGTCTGGGAAAATGCAGACGCTGATTCATCCGCTTCATCATTGGCCCAAAAATTGTGACAAACAGCATGGCCAACAGTACCGGTGCCGACAGAGGTGTCAGATATTGCAGAAAAAAATAGACTGCCCCCGTTACCAGAAGCAGTACTATCATCTTTTTTCCTATTATGTTTTTGCCAAATTCTCCCCAATCCATGCCGCACACTTCCTTTTTGGGATTAGTGTGTGCCGGACAGGCTTTTTTATCCTTCGAAAATATCCTCCGAAGGAATTTTTGTAAATTTTTCAAATGCAGGATTCTGCGGTTTCACCCGGAATGACATCTTTTTGCCGCTGCCGGGATGGGTAAAATCCAGAGAATATGCGCAAAGTGCCACGCCGCCATATGCCGGACTCCCCGCCGTTCCGGCGACTGTAGTGTTCCCGTATTTGGTATCTCCCAACAACGGCCATCCCGCATGGGCAAACTGCACGCGGATCTGGTGGAACCGTCCGGTCTCAATGCAGACATCTGCCAGTGCCAGCGGCATAGGCTGATTAATTTTCTCCAAAATGCTATAATGCAGTTTTGCGATCTTTGCGTCTGGAAAATTCTTCTCTCTGCCGGTGACTGCCACTGCCACGCTGCCCTCTTTCCGTAGATAATCCACAAGCTCCCCTTCTGCAACAGCAGGATATCCACAGAGTACTGCATAGTAATGTTTATTCAGTGTACCATCGGATAACTGTTTCGTCAGAGCTGCTGCCGCCTTTTTCTCTTTGGCGAATACCAGCACACCCTCCACCGGCTGATCCAGCCTGTGGATCACCGCCAGATAAGGCTCTCCCTGTCCGGCTCCTGCCTGTTTCGCCAGATAGGACTTCAATTCACTGACCACATCTGCCTGTCCGATCCGGGCAGACTGTACCGCCAGCCCTGCCGGTTTGCGGATCACCAGTACGCTGTTGTCTTCGTATAATATCTCTGTTCTCATTTTCGCAGCCCCTTGGGATAATGGTTCTTCATGATGCCTCCGGCCAGTTTTCCCCAGCCCAGGCTGATGTCGTCCACGCAGATCAGATACCAGCCTTTCTCGCCTTCCGCGGAAAAAGTCTGTCCCTTCAGATAAGCAGCCGCTTCCTCCACGGACAGATTCCATACATGCTTCACATCCATCGGGCACAGCGCCAGTGCCAGCGCATGAGCCGGTTCGAAACGATTCTTTTTCAAGGTTCCCAGGTGCAGTCCCGGACGCAGCACTTTCAGCCCCTTGACCCCTGGCATTCTCTCCGGCATACGGTACAGATTATCACCGAACGCCAGAAATCCTTCTCCCGCCGTACACAATCCCGCTTCCCCCATCAGCTTCTCCGAAAAAGTCTCTTTTGCAAAAGCAAAATATTCCGCCCAGTCCTTCGCAAGGTTCTTTGCGGGAATTCCTTTTTCTGTTCCCGTTGCGCACACCGGCTGATACCCCTCCGGAAGCTTTCCCTTCTTCTGCAATACCGCGGCGTAATGACCTTCTCCCTTCAGCTTATGAGGCCACAGGCGCAAGGTACCTTCGATTCCCGGCGCGGGATTCTCCACGCAACCCGGAATACCGTCACACCCCTCCGGGATCCTCAGTGTTTTTTTATCTATGGGAACGATCTCGAATTCCTCATGCATTGCAAGAAACCGGCTGATGCTGCCTTCATTCTCCGCAGGTGCAAAGGTGCAGGTAGAATACACCAGTCTGCCGCCGGGTACCAGCATCCGGGCGGCACATTCCAGAATGCCGTCCTGTCTGTCCGCACAGAGCTGTACATTCTCCGGGCTCCATTCCTCACAGGCCACTTCATTCTTCCGGAACATTCCCTCTCCGGAGCAGGGTGCATCCACCAGGATCCGGTCAAAATATTCCTCGAAAATATCCGCCAGGTGCTCCGGCGTCTCATTCAATACACAGGCGTTGCGGATGCCCATGCGCTCCACGTTCTCCGAGAGTATTTTCGCCCTCGCCGGGTGGATCTCGTTCGTCACGAGCAATCCTTCTCCCTCCATAGCCGATGCAATCTGGGTGCTTTTTCCTCCGGGAGCAGCACATAAATCGAGGATCCGCTCTCCGGGCTGTGGTGACAGTAGTGTCACAGGTGCCATGGCACTGGGTTCCTGGATATAATACAGGCCCGCTTCATGCCAGGGATGCTTTCCGGGCTGGTCCTCTTTTGTGTAGTAATAGCCGTTGTCCGCCCAGGGAACCGGATGCAAACGAAAGGTCTGCTGTATTTTTTCTTCTATGACAGTACTGTCATCTGTCCGTCCGGACTCCGTCCGCAGTTTTAGGGGATTCAGACGCAGTGCCTGATATTTTTCATGGTCAAAACTTACCAGGAACTCCTCGTATTCCGATCCCAAAAGTCCCTGCATTCTCTCTAAAAACACCTGTGGAAGCATGGATTTCCTCCATTTCTATAATCTGTTCCCATTAACTGTATCACAGCTCCTATTCGGGGGCAATCATTTCTTGCCAACCGTAACCCGGGCAACTATAATATTTCCTGTAAGTGTTTGTATTGTTGTAGTTCTGAAAGAGTAACCCATTGTTTATATTTTTATTATTTTCATTAAGAAAAGAGGTTCCTATGTCTATCTTCAAAAAAACACTGAGCTGTGCCGTTCTGGCGGCTCTGAGTACCTGTGCACTGGCCGGCTGTGGCAAACAGGATGCAGCCAATGAAACCGCAGCGACCTCCTCTGAGGCACCTTCCGCTGCCATCACCGAGACCATCTCCGAAAGCACAACCGCTCCCGAACAGACATCCGTCCCCGAAACAGTCGAAGCCCAGCCTGTGGAAACTGAACCCCCATCTTCCGAAGCACTCTCCGTGGATGCCTCCACGCCCTATGGGCAGCATGGCGCTCTCCATGTAGAAAGCGGTAAGCTGACAGACGAAAACGGCAACACCGTTCAGCTTTACGGTATGTCCACCCACGGTATTGCCTGGTTCCCCCAGTATATCAATTATGATTCCTTCCGTACCCTGCGGGACGACTGGAATACTAACTGTATCCGCCTCGCCATGTATACAGCGGAATACGGCGGTTATTGTGCCGGTGGAGACAAAGAACAGCTGAAACAGCTGGTAAAAGATGGCGTATCCTACGCTACGGAGCTGGGAATGTATGTGATCGTGGACTGGCATATTTTAAGTGACTGTGATCCGAACCAGAACAAAGATGAGGCAATCGCCTTTTTCCGGGAAATGGCGGAAGTTTTTGCCGACAACGACAATGTGCTCTATGAGATCTGCAATGAACCCAACGGCGGTACTTCCTGGGACAGCATCAAGTCTTACGCAGAAGAAGTCATCCCGGTGATCCGGGCGCAGAAGCCGGATGCCGTAATTCTCGTGGGAACACCAACCTGGAGTCAGGAGATCGACAAGGCTGCCGCTTCTCCGCTGGATGACAGCAATGTAATGTATACGCTGCATTTCTACGCAGGCACCCATAAAGACGACCTGCGGAACCGCTTAGAGACCTGTGTTCAGAACGGGCTTCCGGTATTTGTCAGCGAATTTGGCATGTGCGATGCCTCCGGCAATGGTGCCAATGATTTTGTTTCCACCACTAAATGGCTGGATCTGCTGAACAAGTACCAGATCAGCTTCTGTTGCTGGAATCTCGCCAACAAAGACGAAAGCAGCAGCGTCTTCAAGGCTTCCAGCACGGCACTTTCCGACTGGACCGACGATGATTTCAATGAATCCGGACGCTGGATCCGTGACTACTTCCGCGGAATGCCACAGAAATAGCCACATATCATTTCTTTACAATAATTCTTCGTCATAAACCGCTCTGCCGCCACCAATGAATTTCGGTCTGGTGCGGGCGCATACCACATGGGCGTCTCCGATCTGTCCGGACCGGAGGCGCACCGGTACTGCCACATCTCTCAGATGCATTCCGATCAGCGTATCCCCGATATCCATTCCTGCTGCCGCCTGAATATGTTCCACAGCCGCCGGATGCTCGAAGGCTTTATACGCCGCCGTCGCAAAAGATCCGCCTGCCTTAGGCTGAGGTACCACATTTACCATGGGATAACCATATTTTACCGCAGCCTCTTTTTCCAGAATCAGTGCACGGTTCAGATGCTCACAACACTGCGCAGCCAGATATACCCCGGCTTCCTGCGTGGCCTGGTAAATACCGCCGAAGACCATCTCCGCCAGCTCCGGGCTGGAATAGGTACCGATAGTAGCACCTCCCACCTCACTGGTAGAACAGCCTACCACAAACAACTCTCCCTGCTCCAGCCTCGCCTTTTCCAAGATCTCCTTGGCCGCCAGATAAGCCTCTTCTGCAATGATTGTCATATCTTCTGTCATGACGAATACCTCCCAGATTATTTTTTAGTTATTGCCATCTTTTCTGCCTTTCCCGGCAGACAGACTGCTTTCTATAGTTACAGCAGACAGTTTTCCAATACCAATATCATTAAAAAAACGATATTTGCTATGGTAAACCATCCAAAATACTTCTTTTTCTCTCCCGGAATCTGTCTGGCCACCTGTTTATAAGAGATCAGACTGGCCATGGATGCGATCAGCGTCCCCAGCCCTCCCAGATTCGTACCGATGATCAATGCCGTTATATTTTCCGTAAATCCGGATAACAGCAGGGCCGCCGGAACATTACTGATCACCTGACTGGCAATCACGGCTGTCATCACTTCTCTACCTCCGATGATCTTCTGCAGGAAATCACAGAAAGCAGGCATTCTTCCCATATTTCCTATAAAAATAAAGAAACCCACAAACGTCAGCAAAAGCGAATAATCCACTTTTATAAGAGTACCACGATCTAAAAGGAGAACCGCCAATGCCACAGTTCCCAATGTCACCGGATAAGGAATCATATGAGCCACAGTCAGCAGACACAACACAAATAACAGCAAATATGCCGGAAGTAAATATTTCTTTTGTTCCAGCTTCTCATCTTCTGTCAGCAAAACTTCTGCTCCCCGGACTTCGATTCCGCTTCGTTTTGCCACGATTACCACACAGATCATCAGTAAAAGCAGTGACACCAGAGAATAAGGCAGCATCAAAAGTATAAATGTTCCAGCGGACATCTGTGTTTTCCCATATAAATACAGATTCTGCGGATTTCCGATCGGCGTCAGCATACTTCCCAGATTGGCAGCTATCGTCTGCAGAACGATCACAGGTACTGCCAGTTTTTTCACAGCTTCTTCGCCTGTCAGCCGCAGCACAATGAAGGTAAACGGTACAAACGTGATCAATGACACATCATTGGTGATGATCATACTGAAAATGAAACACAAAAGTACCAATACCTCTGCCAACTGTATGGTATTCTGTGTATGCCGCAACAGCGTTTTTGCAATATTACGGAAAACACCCAGTTTCTGCAAGCCTGCCATCACCGTCATCAGGCAGAAAAGGATTGAAAGTGTGCGGAAATCAATATATCCTGCATATTCTCTGTCCGGCGGAATCATCACCGCGGACACTATTGCCAGCAGGATCGCTACGGTCAGAACCGTCTCTCTTTTTAGGAATTCACTCAGTTTTCTCTTTACTTCCATACTCATTTGTTCCTTTGCCCCACAACCTCACAAAATAATTTCAGGGGAATATAGTAAAATTAAGAATATTTTCTACGGAGCATGTTATGTCTATTCTGCCCCCTCTGCTCTTCGGCATCTCAGCCAGTCTGGATGCCCTTCTGGTAGGTATGGCTCTGGGCCTCCAGAAAGTCCCTCTGCCTGCCAGACATAATCTGCTGATCAGCACAGTCACCCTGATCGGGACTGTGATCTCTATAGGTCTTGGCAACCTGTTGTTACCCTTGTTTCCCATCGGCATCGGTACCCGGATCGGAAGCAGTGTACTGATCCTTTTCGGTCTTTACTACGTGGGAAAATGGCTGCTTTCCAGATGGCACTGCAATTTTTCCCCGGATAATAATCTGTGCCAGAAAAAGAAAAAATTTGCCGGGCACCGGGAATTATCCCTGTCGCAGATACTGGTGCTGGGCTGTGCCCTTTCCATGAACAATATCGGCATCGGTTTCTCCGCCAGTATTACGGGACTTCCTTTCCTTCCGGCATCGGTGTCCACCTTTTTCTGCTCCTTCGGATTTCTGGCTTTCGGAAGCCGTCTGGGCAGGTCTGCTTTCCTGCAGCAGATCGGGGAATATACGGATCCCGTCTCAGGTTTATTGTTGATCCTGCTGGGGTTGTGTCAATTATACCACTGATCCGTATAGTTCCGAAAAACCTGGGGAATCTATCTGAATAATAATACCATATACCTGTTTGGCAGTCTATGCAAGTAATCAGAAAGGATTCCCCACTATGGTACAACGCTCCTTATCCACAAATCTATCCAAAAATACAGCACTTTTCCACGCTCTGCTGCCACTGGATGACAGTTTTGACCTGATCACCCGTGACCTGAAGCTGGGAAATACGCCGGCTTACTGGATCGGTGTCAATGGTTTTTGTAAGGCGGAGATCCTTCAACAAATTTTTTCCGACTTGCAGGACCCCCTCTATACACTGGATTCCGAAATCCGGGATCTCCCTCGCTATGTGCAGAGCAAACTGGGGTATGCCCAGGTGTCACTGACTTCCTCTATAGATACGATTCTGCAAAATATTCTCAGTGGCCCCTCTGTCCTTCTGGTAGAAGGGTTTGCACAGGCCGTGATCATCGATGTCCGTACCTATCCTGTCCGCAGCATTTCCGAACCTGACACCGAACGGATCACCCGTGGTGCCCGGGACGGTTTTGTGGAGACGTTGTTGTTCAATACCAATCTGATCCGCCGGAGGGTGCGTTCTCCGAAACTGACATTCTCTATCTGTTCTCTGGGTGCAGAAAGCCGCACGGATGTAGCTATCGCCTATCTGGCGGATCAGGTCAATGAGGAATTATTAGATACCTTAAAGAAAAAGCTTTCCCAATTACAGATCACTTCCCTGACCATGGGCAGCAAAAGTCTGGAAGAACTCCTGATCAAAAAACGCTGGTGGAATCCTCTGCCCAGTATCCAGCTGACGGAACGGCCCGATGTGGCCTGCAGCTATCTGTGCGAAGGGCATATTCTGCTC
>OHQQ01001333.1_pt1 | contig 11451 bp, 4 predicted proteins | sample 1578211 | NCBI WGS metagenome assembly OHQQ01 (sample SAMEA3879539, study PRJEB24766) | human gut metagenome | biome: human-associated habitat; feature: feces | place: USA | collected 1985/1987
GCTTTCCCCTTTCTTCTTCATAATCACATCAAAAAAACGAGCAACTTGTAAAATACAAATTGCTCGTTTTTTTATAAAAACTTTCAGATATTATTTCAACAGCGAAGCGATGTAGGCTTCCATCTCATCACGTTTGGCTCTTACCTTCTGATAAAAATCAAACTGTGCCTTTGCTCTTACACAGTTGTGTGTAGGATACTGTATCTGATAATAAGTATCTCCATTAATGTAGTCGGTCAGGAAGCGGACAGCCTGCATGTACGGGAACAGCATTGCCGAGAAAGAAAGAAGGGCAATTTCCTGATCGGTCAGGAAGCAACGTGCCGATTCCAGATATCCGCGGATAAAGCTGCGGAATACATCCATGCGGAAAGCAATTTTATCCAAGTCCGGTTCGTCTTCCGGAGCTGTATTAGCTGCAGAACGCAAGAAGTCGCCCACATCCGAGCAAACGAAGTTAGGCATCACCGTATCCAGGTCGATGACACAAAGCACCGTACCGTCTTCGTCGAACATCATATTGTTCACTTTCGTATCACAGTGGCATACCCGTTTGGGCAGTTTGCCTTCACGGAACAAGCGTTCTGCCTTGCACATTTCATCAGCGCGTTTTTCTATCTCATCCAGAAAATACCGCACCTCCTGCACACGTCCCGCCGCATCGGCAGCCACAGCATCACGGAGTTGCTTCAGGCGGAACTCCATGTTGTGGAAATCGGGAATTGTCTCGCCCAATGTATCTGGAATGTCGGCAAGCATAGCCTGGAAATTACCGAAGGCAGTTCCCGCATAATAGGAATATTCGGGGTTCACCGTCTCGTAAGTCTTGGCACGGGGAATAAAAGTCATGATACGCCAGTAGTTCTCACCGTCATACCAATAGGTTTTCCCTTCGGCCGTGGGGATGAAATGAAGCACTTTACGCTCGACATCGGCCTCTCCTTTCTCTTCCAGCTTCTTACGGATATGCCCGGTCACAGCCTCGATATTAGACTGTAACATCTCTACATTCTGGAAAATGGCATGATTGATACGTTGCAGAACATAGTCCGGCGCATCGGCCTCAACGGTGGTCACTTTGTACGTATCGTTAATCAGGCCTGAGCCTAAAGGCTTGATTTCACGAACCGTACCCTGCATTTGAAAATGAGATACAATAGATAAAAGGTCTTTCATGATAATAAATGAATTAATTTGTTTACAAAGATACGCCGATTGCCATCTATCAAAAGACAAGTATCGTTCGGCGCGCTTCCAAAATTATACATTTATCCAAACATAACCGCAAAAACTGCCTAATAAATAAGAAGTCTTGTACAAAATATACCTATATTTGTAACTGAAACCTTAAAAACTACCCGAAAAGTGCGAACGTTTATCATCCGGCTGCTTCTTGTTTCAGTAAGCATGATTGCTGCAACCCTGCAGGCGCAGAACATCACCTTCAACCATCTGACAACCGACGACGGTCTGTCACAATTCTCCGTGAACAGCCTTTACATCGATGAAAACGGTGTCTTATGGATTGGAACCCGAGAAGGCTTGAACCGTTATGACGGAGAAGACATACAAACTTACAAGCTGCAGAAGAACGACCCTTACAGCCTTTTCTGCAACACCGTGCTGCGCATGGCCGGCAACCGTAACGGAAAAATCTACCTGCTCTGTACGGAAGGAGTAGCCGAGTTCAATCTCGCCACCCAAAGATTCACCACCCTGCTGCAAGGAAATGTACACAGCATATATTACAAAGAGGCCCTTTTCATCGGAAAACAGAATGAAATCTACCGCTATAACGAGCAGACCGGGAACTTTGACCTCTATTACCAGCTTCCCGGAAAAAGTCTGGAAATCTGCTGTATGCATCTGGACAAAGGACAAATGTGGATTGGAACGACCACCGACGGAGCATACCGCCTGCAACTGGACAAGAACGAGCTGACCCACCCCATCCTGAAAGGCAACATCACCAGCATATACCAAGACAGCGAAGGCGAGTTATGGATTGGCAGCTGGGAAGAAGGGCTGCACCATGTAAAGACCGACGGAACCATCGAAATCTTTGAATACGACGCAAAGAACCCTTACAGCATCTCTTCCAACTTCGTGCGAGCCTGCTGTGAAGACAATCTGGGAAACATCTGGATTGGGACATTCAACGGATTGAACCGGTATGACAAAAGTACGGGACTCTTCCAGAACCACACTGCCAGTGATGCCCAGAGCGACGGACTGACACACTCTTCCATCTGGTGCATCGTAAAGGACAACCAAGGAACGCTGTGGCTGGGGACCTACTTTGGCGGCGTCAACTACTTCAACCCCGAGTACGAGATATACAGCCGCTATATGTATTCGCCCATCGAAAAGAAGGGGCTGAGCAATCCGGTTGTAGGCCGCACCATCGAAGACAAGGACGGCAATCTGTGGATTGGCACCGAAGGGGGCGGACTGAACTATTACAACCGCCGTACCCGTGAGTTCAAATGGTTCCGCCCGGAAATCGGTCCCAACAGTATTTCCCATAACAACATCAAGGCTCTCTATTATGATGCCTCCAAAGACATCATCTGGATAGGAACCCATCTGGGCGGACTGAACAGACTGGACATACGCTCGGGGCGATTCACACACTACCGCATGGAAGCAGGTAATCCGGAGACCTTGCCTTCCGACATCATCCGCGACATCGTGCCTTATCAGCACCAGCTGGTAGTGGCCACCCAAAACGGAATCTGCCTCTTCGACCCTGCCAACGGGAAATGCCAACAACTGTTCCAGGACAGCAAAGAAGGCAAAAAAATCAAGATGGTGGCAGATGTCACTTTCGACAGCAACGGTACGCTCTGGATTGCAGCCACGGGCGAAGGTGTGTTCAGCTACCGTTTCGATACCGGCAAACTGACCAACTACCGCCATGATACTGCCGACCCACACAGCATCAGCAACAACAATGTAAACAACATTACCCAAGACAGCAAAGGCAATCTGTGGTTCGCCACTTCGGGCAGCGGACTGGACTTATACCGCCCTGCCAGCAACGACTTCGAGAACTTTGACCAAGCGAAGAACGGCCTTTCCAGCGACTGTATCTATGAGACGGAGGAATCCCCCACCAGCGGCAAACTGCTGCTCATCACCAACGAGGGCTTCTCCATCTTCGACTACCGGCAAAAGGCATTCCTGAACTACAGTGCCGAAAACGGTTTCCCAATGACTGCCGTCAACGAGAATGCCCTTTGCGTGACCCGTGACGGAGAAATATTCCTGGGAGGCACGCAGGGAATGATTTCTTTCCATGAAATGGAGTTGAACTTCACGCCGAAACCCTACAAAATCATCCTCTCCCGCCTCATTGTGAACGGAACGGAAATACAAGTGGGAGATGAGACCGGTATCCTGCAGCAAGCCTTGTACTGCACCCCCGAGATTACGCTCAACGCTGACCAGTCCATGTTCAGCATAGAGTTTGCCACTTCAAACTATGTAGCCGCCAACAAAGACGACATCATCTATAAGCTGGAAGGCTTCTCCAACGACTGGAACAGTGCCCGTGGACTGCACAACATCACCTATACCAACCTGAATGCCGGAACCTATAACTTGATTATAAAGCCCAACGGAAAAGACGAGAGCCTTTGTCCGCAAGTCCACCTGACCATACACGTGTTGCCTCCCTACTACAAGACTCCCCTTGCCTATCTTATCTACCTGATAGTGACGGGAATCCTGCTCTGGTATCTGGTGCGTACCTACAAGTCCAGAATCAAGTTGCGTGAATCACTGAAGTACGAACAGAAGCACATCCGTGACGTAGAGGCCCTGAACCAGTCAAAGCTACGTTTCTTCACCAACATTTCCCATGAATTCCGCACCCCGCTGACACTCATCGTGGCCCAAGTGGAAACGCTGATGCAACTCCAGAACTTCACGCCTGCCATATATAACAAGGTACTGGGCATCTACAAGAACAGCATACAGCTACGGGAACTCATCACCGAGCTGCTCGACTTCCGCAAGCAGGAACAAGGGCACATGAAGATAAAGGTAAGTCCACACAACATCGTGAACTTCCTATACGAAAACTATCTGCTTTTCCTGGAATATGCCAGCGCCAAACAAATCAGCCTCTACTTCGAGAAGGAAACAGACAGCCTCGAAGTATGGTATGACCAAAAACAGATGCAGAAAGTGATAAACAACCTGCTGTCCAACGCCGTCAAGCATACCAAGGCGGAAGACAGCATCACCCTCAGCATCAAGACCGAAGGCAGCAATGCCGTCATCCGCGTGACCGATACCGGCAGCGGCATAGATGCCCGGGAAGTGGACAAGATATTCGACCGCTTCTACCAGATAGACCAAATGGACTCTACAGATGCAAGCAAGACGGGTACGGGTATCGGCCTGGCATTGACGAAGGGTATCGTGGAGCTCCATCACGGCACCATCCGTGTGGAAAGCGAACTGGGCAAAGGTAGCAGCTTCATCGTAAACCTGCAATTGGGGAACGCACAGTTTGACGAAGAGCAAATAAATAAGAATGCAGACAGTGTGCAACAAATAGAAATTCCCAAACCGGAAAACGATGCCCTGCTCAAGGCGGAGCTGGAAGAGAGTGCTCCCATCAAACGACTCCCGGATGCAAAAATCCTGATAGTGGAAGACAACGACTCCATCCGCGACATGCTGGCAGGTATCTTCAAGCCCTTCTACGAAGTGCTGACTGCGGCCGACGGAGCGGAAGGACTTGCACTGGTGCGCAGCGAAATGCCCAATATCGTAGTCAGCGACGTGGTGATGCCCAACATGTCGGGAACGGAACTGTGCAAACAGATAAAGAGCGACTTCAACACCTGCCATATTCCCGTGGTACTGCTCACGGCACGTACTGCCATCGAACAGAATATCGAGGGACTACGCATCGGTGCGGACGACTATATCACCAAGCCGTTCAACACCAATCTATTGATTTCGCGCTGCAACAACCTCGTGAACTCGCGCATCCTCCTGCAGGAGAAGTTCAGCAAGCAGCCGCAAGCCTTTGTACAGATGCTTGCCACCAACCCCATAGACAAAGAGATTCTGGACCGCGCCATGACAGTCATCGAGCAACATCTGGACGATACGGAGTTCAACGTCAACGTCTTTGCCCGTGAAATGGCAATGGCACGCACCAATCTGTTCACCAAGCTGAAGGCTATCACCGGACAAACTCCGAACGACTTTATCCTGACCATCCGCCTGAAGAAAGGCGCTCTAATGCTGCGCAACAATCCGGAGCTGAATATCACTGAAATTGCGGACCGGATCGGTTTCAGTTCTTCACGCTATTTCTCCAAATGCTTCAAGGACATTTACCATGTCAGCCCACTGGCCTACCGCAAAGGAGAGAATGGAGGAGAGGAAAGTACGGAAGACAGTGAAGAGACATCTTAATATTGTACATCAAGCCATCGCATGATACGGTTTGTACTTTTTCTCCCTTCCCTTGTACTTCCTTATACACCCGATTCCATAAAACCTCTTACCTTTGACCTCAGAATTACAATCTAAAGTCAAAGAACTATGAAGCATTTTTCCCCCTTGTGGTCTCTGATTCCCGGTGCAGCCCTGATAGCGGGATGCGGAAGCCAACCTAAAGACAAGACTTCGGAGCACTCGCCGCAGAAGCCCAATGTAGTATATCTGATTGCTGATGACCTGGGTATCGGCGACCTGAGCTGTTACGGTGCCACCAAAGTAAGCACTCCCAACATTGACCGCCTTGCCGGACAAGGCATGCAGTTTACCAACGCTTATGCCACTTCTTCCACCAGCACTCCTTCCCGTTTCGGCCTGCTGACGGGCATGTATCCCTGGCGACAGAAGAATACCGGCATCGCTCCGGGCAATTCCGAACTCATCATCGATACCGCCTGCGTCACTATGGCCGATATGTTCAAGGAAGAAGGCTACGCCACTGCAGCAGTGGGCAAGTGGCACCTCGGCCTGGGCCCTAAAGGCGGTACAGACTTCAACCACTCCATCAAACCGAACACCCAAGACATCGGCTTTGACTATGAATACATCATCCCCGCTACCGTCGACCGCGTTCCCTGCGTCTTTGTAGAGAACGGACATGTAGTGGGCCTCGACCCCAACGACCCTATCACTGTGAGCTACGACCACAAGGTCGGTGACTGGCCCACCGGTCTCGAAAACCCCGAACTCGTCAAGATGAAACCCAGCCAAGGGCACAATAACACCATCATCAACGGCATCCCCCGCATCGGCTGGATGACCGGCGGCAAATCCGCCCTTTGGACAGACGAAGACATTGCCGACGTGATTACAGACAAGGCCAAGAACTTCATCACAGCCCATAAAGACGAACCTTTCTTCCTTTATATGGGTACGCAAGATGTACATGTTCCCCGCGTGCCACATCCGCGTTTCGCCGGCAAGAGTGGTTTGGGCGTACGTGGCGACGTCATCCTCCAGCTGGACTGGACCGTGGGTGAAATCATGCACACTTTGGACAGCCTCGGCATTGCCGACAACACCATTTTTGTATTCTGCAGTGACAACGGTCCCGTCATAGACGACGGCTATCAGGACCAGGCACGCGAACTGCTGAACGGCCATACTCCCATGAAGCACTACCGCGGTGGGAAGTACAGCGCTTTCGATGCCGGTACCCGCATTCCCTTCATTGTACGCTGGCCCAATGGCATCAAACCCGGCAAACAACAAGCCCCCTTCTCCATGATTGATGTATACGCTTCATTCGCCGCCCTGCTGAACCATCCGCTGGAAGCAGGCATCGCTCCCGACAGCCGCGACCAGCTCAACAACTTCCTGGGAACCGATACTGCCGGATGTGACTATATTGTACAACAGAATCTGGACAATACACTCTCCATTATCCAAGGAGACTGGAAATACATAGAGCCCAGCGACAAGCCGGCACTGGAGTATTGGACAAAAATAGAAATGGGCAACGCCCCGCAGCCCCAACTGTACAATCTTTCCATTGATCCGTCCGAAAAAGACAATGTGGCAGAAGCCCATCCGGACAAGGTAAAAACGCTCTCTGCCCTACTGGAAGAGGTGAAGGAAGCAAAGAACCAAAGTGAAAGGGAATAAAAGTACAAGAGTGGTATAGTTCGCAAGTTTTGTACGAATTCGTACTTTTTGCGAACTATTAACTAATGCATTTGTATATTCCATCCCCTACATTTGCGATGTGATTCAACTCTGAAGTGAGTACAAAACAAAGAAACAACCTTTATTAATAACTAATTAAATTAATATTTATGAAACAGAAATCCAGCTTCTTTAAAGCATTAGGTATTATGTTGCTTTCTGTCCTATTTGCCACGCAGGCCAATGCACAGAATCTCACAGTAACAGGTACAGTGACTGACAACTTAGGTCCGGTGATTGGTGCTTCTATCCAGGTGGAAGGAACAAGTAACGGATGTATCACAGACATTGACGGAAACTACACCCTTCCCAATGTTCCGGCAAACGCAACTCTCGTATTCTCCTATATCGGATATCAGACACAAAAGATTGCCGTAGGCGGAAAGACCAAAATCGACGTAAAACTGGCAGAAGACAGCCAATTGCTGCAGGAAGTTGTCGTAGTGGGTTACGGCGTTCAACGTAAGAGTGACCTGACCGGTGCAGTTGCTTCTGTAAAAGCAGCAGATGCATTGAAGAATACCCCGACCGGTAATGTATCCGATGCATTGCAGGGACGTATGGCCGGTGTATCAGTTCTCTCTGGTTCCGGTAATCCTACTGAAGACAATACCATCCGTGTACGTGGTATCAACTCTATCACAGCAGAAACCGGTCCTTTGGTTGTTATCGACGGTTTCATCGGTGGTTCCCTTCAGTCGTTGAATCCTTCCGATATTCAATCTATCGAAGTATTGAAAGACGCATCTGCAACAGCTGTTTACGGTTCTCGCGGTGCAAACGGTGTCCTCTTGGTTACTACTAAAAATCCTGACAAAGATAAATTGACTGTATCTTTTAATGCTTTTGCTAATATCAAGACAGTAGCTAAGTATGCTGACAACCTCTCTCCATACGAATATGCCAATTTGGTGAACGAATTCGGTAAAGAAAAATTTGGTTATGAAGACAACCACTATTACAGTGCAGCAGAGCTAGAAGCTTTCAAGAACGGAACAGCAGGTTTCGATTACTCAAGAGAAATTTTCCGCACTGCAGTTACCCAGAACTATGAACTCTCTATAGCCGGTGGTGGCGAGAAAACCACTTTCTTAGCATCACTCCGTTATCAAGATGACAAAGGTATCATTAAAGAATCAGACAGTCAAATCTACAGTTGGCGCTTGAAGATGGATACTAAAATCAAAAAATGGTTGACAGCCGGACTGAATATTTATGGACACTATCGCAATAATACAGCTCCCCGTATCACACAATACGATGGTTTGATTCAACAAGCCATGTACTTCCCTAGCACAATCTCTCCTAAAAAGGAGAACGGAGAATATAACAACGCCTTCTTTGATGGCAGTCCAACCTACAATCCTATGGGATACATTTGGGAATCAAACAACTCCAACAAGACCATTAATAATCGTCTTCAGGGATACGTACAGTTCAATATATTGGATGGACTAACATTCCGTTCACAATTAGGTGTCCTATTCGACAACCGACTGAACACTTCAGTAGAAAACGAAGATAGCTATTACAACTACAAGAACAAAATGACCCAAGGACAATCGCGCAGTTACTGGAATACTTCCTGGCTGAACACCAATACACTGAGTTATGTCAAGGAGTTCAATAAAAATCACCGTATCAATGCAACAGCTGTATTCGAACAATCCTACGATAATAATTACAACCACACAAGTACTGCCTATAATCTGGATTATATCGACCGTATTGGTATTAACAACTTGGCATGGTCTGACGCTAATCTTGCCGCTATCGGTTCAGATCGCATCATCAATACATTGATGTCAGGCATGTTACGTGTCAATTATGTATTCATGAATCGCTATATGATTACGGCTTCCATACGCGCCGACGGCTCTTCACGATTGAAAGACAAATGGTGTTACTTCCCTTCCGCCGCTTTGGCTTGGGATTTGAAACAAGAAAACTTCTTGAAAGAGAACAGTTTCATCGACCAACTAAAACTTCGTTTAGGTTATGGCTCCGTAGGTAATCAATCAGTAGAAGCTTATCGTATTTACTCCAAAATGTCACCCGTAAGAAACAGCGATGGCAGCACTTCCTATAAAGTAGACCGTCCCGCCGCTCCTTACCTAAAATGGGAACGTAACGACCAGGTCAATGTCGGTATTGACTTTGGTATTCTCAATGGTCGCGTTCGCTTAACAGCCGATTGGTACAACAAAGTATCCAAAGACATTCTACTGGAACTGGCACAACCTACCCACATGGGATACTCGTCATTACTTATGAATTCTGGTGAAATTAAAAATACTGGTGTTGAATTTACTATTAGTGCAGACCCTTTTACCAATAAAGATTTCAACTGGCACACAGACCTTACTTTGGCACACAACAAAGGTACTTATGCCAGTATACCAACTCCCAACCACCGCCAACAGCAAGCTGGTAACTACCAGAACCAATTATTCCAAATGATTGAAGGTGAAAAATTAGGGACATTCTGGGGATATACCTTTGACGGTATCTGGCAGGAAGATGAAGTAAACGCTCCATTCATTGATGCCAACGGGAACGCCACTGGTGAGACCAACGGTAAAGTATATGGAGTTGTTGCAGGTAATTCTAAATATATAGATGTCAACAAAGACGGAAAGATTAACACTGAGGACCAAGGCATTATCGGTTGCGGACAACCGACATTCAACTGGGGTTGGAACAATAGTTTCAATTACAAGAACTTCGACTTTTCATTCTTCGTAGTAGGCTTCCACGGATTCGACATCTATAATGCGACCAAACAGATAGGCTTCGGTCTCATCGGAAGTCAACAGGTAGCTGGTGTAACCCCAATGCGTGACTTCTTGGACCGTTGGACACCTACCCATACTAATACGAATGTACCAGGTTTTACCAATGGAGGAACCGAAAACAAAGATTTCTTCTCCACGCGATTTGTTGAGAACGGAAGTTTTATCAAGATGAAAAGTATTACCTTGGGTTACACATTACCAGAATTGGCTTGTAAAGCATTAGGCATCAGCAACCTGCGCGTATATGCTTCTATTCAAAACCCGTTCCACATTACCAGCTATTCTGGACTGGATCCTGAAGCTACCATGGGTAGTCCATTGGTACAAGGTGTAGACTGGGGTGCATATCCTAACAGCCGTAACTACCTCATTGGTTTAAACTTTGCATTCTAATGATTAACTTTATTAAACAAAAGAACGATATGAAAAAATTAGCATATATAGTAATTACAAGTAGTATGTTCCTCACAACCTCTTGTGTGGACCTGACTCAAGAGCCACAATCCTTCATTACAGAAGAAGAATATATTGCACGTATGGATTTGACCAGCCTGCAACAAGCTACAACAGGGCTTTACAACGATTTATGGAATGGTAACTACGGATTCAACTGCCGCTTGCAACGCATCAATGTATGCGCAGATGACATTACATATCGTGCAGCAAAAGCCAACAATGAACTGGCTAATTACTACCGACTGACCCCCAATATCACAGCCAACAATGCAGACTACAAGACTACATGGGAATTATTCTTTACTGTAATCAACAACGCCAACAAACTCATCAACAAAGCGGTGCTTCCTGAAGACGCTACCTTAGCCAAACAATATGAAGAAGTATTAGGTGAAGCCTACTTCCTCCGTGGATTGTCTTATTTTTATCTGGTACGCATGTATGGTGATTTACCTCTGATTCTGACGGAAGAAGACGCTGCCACTAATATGCCGAGAACAGCTGTAGCCGACATCTATGACCAAGCTATTATTCCAAGTTTAAAAAAGGCAGTAGAACTGTTACCGACCAAGAGCCGTAGCGGTTTTAGCTCCACTCCCTCTAAATGGGCAGCTGAAGCCTGCCTCGCCGACGCCTACATGACTATGGCAGGCTGGCCTTTAAAAAAAGGACAAGAATATTATAGCCTGGCAGCTACAACAGCCAAAAATATCATAGACAACTCTGGACTGTATCTGACCGAGAGCTATGCTGAATTGTGGAAAGAAGCCAACAAAGAACAAGCCAATGAAGTGATGTTTGCCATCCACCATAATGCAAAGCTAAAAACAGCCAGTAACTATGGGAAGTCCTATTATCCAGCCGATTTTATCCCCGCCGGTTGGGCCGATTATTACGGTAACGAAGCCTTCTACTTGAACTATCCAGACGATGAACGGAAAGCCTGGAACTACATGACGGAATGGAACACTAAAAGTGGCCATGTCACTTACAAAGAGAGCGGTGACAAGTT
>OHQQ01001336.1_pt1 | contig 11435 bp, 9 predicted proteins | sample 1578211 | NCBI WGS metagenome assembly OHQQ01 (sample SAMEA3879539, study PRJEB24766) | human gut metagenome | biome: human-associated habitat; feature: feces | place: USA | collected 1985/1987
GAATAGAAGGAATCGGAAGACTGGTTATGATTACGTTCATTGTTATCCATAATAATTGCTCCTTTCCCTGACAACTCTTTGTTCTGTTCCAGTGAGTATTTCTTTTTCTCTCTCACTTTCTATGATGCAGTTTACAGGGAAAATGTGATGTAATCAGTTATAGGTGAAACCTATAACTAACTCAAGGTTTCCAATATTAACACTTTCTGTAACTACCTGTTATAATAAGGACTATCAAATCAAGACAGAGCAGTAGGAGAAAGGAGAGATCAGATATGCGTACAGAAATTAAGACCTATACAACAGCAGACAAAATGATGATGACAGGATCCATGTGCGGCATGATGTGTATGTGCTGTATGGGACGATTTCGTGTGCGGAAAGATATCTGATTTTATGCGTTGATAGAAAATGTAAAACAGATGTTTCCGCGAGGGAGCATCTGTTTTTTTGCCTTAAAATAAAATTTGTGTTAATATGGAGCGCGGAGTGCAGACAGGTGCTCACATAGGGCAGGAAGAAAGGAGAACATGTATGGCAGCAATTGAGGTCAGACATCTCTATAAAAAGTTTGAACAAAAGGGAGTGACCGTTGAGGCATTAAGTGATATCAATCTGACGGTGGAGCAGGGCGATATCTACGGAATCATCGGTATGTCGGGAGCTGGAAAAAGTACACTGGTACGATGCTTAAATTTCTTAGAGAAACCGACAGAAGGTCAGGTGCTGATCGAGGGTCAGGAATTAGGAGCATTGACAGAGAAGGAATTAAGAGGGCAGCGCAGCGATATTGCGATGATCTTTCAGAATTTTAACCTTCTGATGCAAAAGAGTGTACTTGACAATGTATGTTTCCCGATGCAGATTCAGGGAAAGAAAAAGAAAGAGGCGAGAGAAAGAGCGAGAGAACTGTTAAAAACGGTTGGCCTTTCCGAAAAAGAAAAGGCGTATCCGGCACAGCTTTCCGGAGGACAGAGACAGAGAGTTGCGATCGCAAGAGCACTTGCTTCCGATCCGAAGATTTTACTTTGCGATGAGGCGACCAGCGCATTAGATCCACAGACAACCGCTTCGATCCTATCGCTGCTAAAAGAGATCAATGAAAAACTTGGCATCACGATCGTGATCATTACACATCAGATGTCAGTGATCCGTGAGATCTGCAGCCATGTGGCGATCATTGAACATGGTGTGTTAGTGGAAGACGGACTTGTGGAGGATATCTTTTCCCATCCGAAATCCAAAGCTGCAAAGGAACTGATCTTAAGGGATCAGCCGGGGAATAACAATGCACCATTGGCAAATGCAGTTCAGGAGCGCATGCAGGGAGATAAAAAGATCCGAATCGTCTTTTCTGAAAATTCCGCATTTGAGCCGGTCATTGCAAACATGATCTTACAGTTTAAAACACCGGTCAATATTTTAAGGGCAGACACCAAGAATGTCGGCGGTGTAGCCAAGGGAGAAATGATTTTAGGACTTCCGGAGGATAGACATTTACAGGTGGATATTGAGGAATATTTAAAAGAAAAAGGACTCGCAGTTGAGGAGGTGACCGAAGATGTGGAATGAGCAGATTATCATGATGCTGTTAGAGGGCATCAAGGACACACTTTATATGACATTGACATCGACACTGATCGGTTATGTGATCGGACTTCCGATGGGAATTCTTTTAACGGTCACTGACAAAGATGGAATTCATCCGAATGCAGCAGTTTACAAGGTATTAGACGTGATCGCAAACCTGATCCGAAGCGTGCCGTTTTTGATTTTACTGATCGTGCTGATTCCGTTTACGAGATTTCTGATCGGAAGAAGCTATGGTCCGACAGCGACGATCGTACCGCTTGTCATAGCAGCGGCACCATATATTGCACGAATGGTGGAGTCTTCCTTAAAGGAAGTGGACGCAGGTGTCATTGAGGCAGCGCGTTCCATGGGAGCATCCAATTTTACCATCGTAACGAAAGTTATGCTGGTGGAAGCGCGTACATCCCTGATCGTAGGGGCAACCATTTCACTTGGAACAATTTTAGGATATTCCGCAATGGCGGGAACCGTCGGCGGCGGTGGACTTGGAGATATCGCAATCCGCTATGGTTATACCAGATGGCAGACCGATATCATGATCGTAACGGTTATTTTACTGGTAATTTTATTCCAGATATTCCAGACGATCGGCATGAAGCTTGCGAGCAATTTAGATCGCAGAAAATAAACGTAAACAATGTTTTTTAACATTTGTATAAACAAGGAGTAAAATCCTGCCCAATGTGTTGGGCATTGCTCCATGCAAGAGGCACATGCTATGCAAGCTATTGAGCATAGCATGCATAGCAGACATTTTGCTCCGCAAAACAAGGAGGATTACTATTATGAAAAAAACCAAAGCAGTTTTGGCTATTTTGATGGCCGGAACAATGATGCTTGGTCTTGCAGGCTGTGGCGGGAACAGTTCTTCTGCAACACAGGGAACAACCACAGGCACAGAGACAGGCAGTGCAGCAGGTGATGCTGCAGGAACAGATGCTGCAGGAACAGATGCCGCAGCAAGCGCATCAGACATGAATGTTATGCTTGAAACTCCGGTCGAGTCACTCGATCCGCAGCAGGCTACCGACGGAACATCCTTTGAGGTAATCGCTGATTACACCGACGGTCTGATGCAGATGGATGCAGACGGACAGGCAGTTCCGGCAATCGCAGAAAGCTATGATTTATCAGACGATGGTTTAACTTATACATTCCATCTTCGTACCGATGCAAAATGGAGCAACGGCACACCGGTTACCGCAGCAGATTTCGTATTCGGATGGCAGAGAGCTGTTGATCCGGATGTCGCATCTGAGTATGCATATATGTTAAGCGATATCGGTCAGATTAAAAATGCAGCAGAGATCATCGCAGGTGAGAAAGACAAGAGTGAACTTGGTGTGATAGCAGTAGACGACAATACACTTCAGGTCGAACTGAATGTACCAGTCAGCTATTTCACTTCTCTGATGTATTTCCCGACTTTCTATCCGGTAAATGAGGAGTTCTTTACTTCCTGTGGAGATACATTTGCAACAAGTCCTGAGACAGTATTATCAAACGGTGCATTTGTGCTGGATTCTTATCAGCCGGCAGCAACTGCATTCCATTTAACAAAAAATGCAGACTACTATGATACCGACAGAGTAAAACTTTCCGGATTAAGTTATCAGGTAATCCAGGATTCACAGCAGGCATTAATGAGCTACCAGACAGGTGCACTTGATACAACATTAGTAAACGGTGAGCAGGTTGACCAGGTAAAAGACGATCCTGAATTCACAACTGTTGGTGCAGGCTACTTATGGTATGTCAGCCCGAATATGAATTCTGTTCCTGAACTCGCAAACTTAAATATACGTCTTGCAATGACAATGGCAATCGACCGTGATTCCATCACAGCAGATGTATTAAAAGATGGTTCCGCTTCTACATACACAGCAGTTCCGATGCAGTTTGCAGCAGGTCCTGACGGATCTGACTTCTCCGAAGATCAGACGAAATTCTCTGATGTGTGTGTATATGATACAGAAAAAGCAGCAGATTACTGGGCAAAAGGTTTAGAGGAACTTGGAGAATCTGAGATCACTTTAGACATCGTAGTAGATGCAGATGACGCACCTCAGAAAGTAGCGCAGGTATTAAAAGAGCAATGGGAGACAACTCTTCCTGGACTGACCGTAAATCTGGTTGTTGAGCCGAAGAAACAGCGTGTGGAAGACATGCAGAACGGTAACTTCCAGTTAGGTTTAACACGTTGGGGACCGGACTACGCAGATCCAATGACATATCTTGGAATGTGGGTAACAGATAACTCTAACAACTACGGTCTGTGGAGCAACGCAGATTACGATGCAATCATTGATGAGTGTACAACCGGTGATCTTTGCACAGATGCAGAGGGACGCTGGGCAAGACTTTACGATGCTGAGAAGATCGTTATGGATGAGGCAGTTATTTATCCGCTTTACACACAGTGCAACGCAGAGATGCTTTCTTCTAAAGTAACAGGCGTTGAGTATCATCCGGTAGCTATCAACCGTGTATACAAAGATGCTGTAAAGACTGAATAAAGAAATTTAGACAGTAGAAATCCTGTTTTACAGGAAAATGAATATAGCCGCACTAAAGTGCAAAACTTTGGTGCGGCAATTTCATCATATTGTTGACGCTATAGGAAATGAGGCAGGAATTTCCTATGTCGTGAACGGAAAAACAAGGAGGAAAATCCTCTGCTCCTGCAAAGGCAGTCGCATTTTCCTTCGGAAAACAAGGAGGATTAGAACGTGAAAAAATATGCACTTAAGAGAATCGTAACGTCTCTGTTTACGCTGCTTGCAATTTTACTCGTTCTGTTTATTTTGATGCAGCTGATGCCGGGTTCTCCATTCAACGATGAGAAGTTAAATGCAGACCAGAGAGCAGCACTGTATACGAAATATGGACTGGATCAGCCATTGCCGGTACAGTTTGTGAAATATGTAGGCAATATGTTAAAAGGAGACCTTGGCGTAAGCTACAATATCTCAAAGAATACACCAATCTCCCAGTTGATAAAGACGAGACTTCCGATCTCCATCAGTATTGGAGGATATGCGGTGTTGATCGGTGCCGTGGTCGGGCTTCTGCTCGGGCTTCTTGCGGCGTTAAAGCATGATACGATATGGGATTCGTTAGCGACGATCATTTCGGTTATCGGTGTGTCGGTGCCATCGTATGTGTTTGCGCTGGCACTCAGCTATAACTTCGGATTTAAATTAGGATGGTTCCCGATGCTGTTTTCGGAGAGCGATATTTTCGGATCAAGCGTGCTGCCCAGTATCTCACTTTCGATGTTTACGATGGCGTCAATCGCCCGTTTTACACGAAGTGAAATGTTAGAAGTGCTCGGCAGTGATTATATGCTGCTTGCGGAGAGCAAAGGAATTTCAGGTTCAGCGCTGATTTTCAAACATGCGCTTCGAAATGCATTGATCCCGATCATCACTGTGCTTGCACCGCTGATCGTCGATCTGATGACCGGTTCTCTGGTTGTTGAAAAAATATTTGCAATACCGGGTGTCGGAAGTCTTCTGGTAAATGCCATTCAGTCGAACGACTACAACGTGGTTATCGCATTAAGCTTTATTTATTCTGCAATGTACATTGCCATCATGCTTGTGGTAGATATCCTTTACGGAATCATTGACCCGAGAATTCGTCTGGCAAAGAAAGGAGACTGATATGGTGTCACAGGAAAATACCATGAATGTGGGAAATGATGCTGCCGGCTACATACCGGTCGAGGCAGATTTTAAATTTAAACATACGGATGGCGAACTTGCGTTAGATGACAACTTTGCAGCACAGAGTTTCTGGAAAGACGTATTGATCCGCTATTTCAAAAAAATCAGTGCAGTGATCGGTCTGATCCTGATCATTATCATTACGGTATTTGCAATTATTGGCCCGGGGATGAATGATTTCAGTTACTCCGAACAGTCACTGACACAGAAGAACTTTGCACCGAGGGTAAAAGGTCTTGAAAAACTTGGTATCTTCGATGGTAGTGAAGGCATGAAAACAACGACCGGAACCAAAAAGATCAATTACTATGAAGAAAAAGGTCTGGATGATCTTTACTACTGGTTCGGAAGTGATAACTTCGGACGTGATATCTGGACACGTACCTGGTCCGGTGCACGCGTTTCCCTGATTATCGCCGTAGCAGCCGCTATCATCGATATGGTGATCGGTATGAGCTATGGACTGATCTCCGGATATTTTGGCGGGAAAGTCGATATGTTCATGCAGCGGTTTCTGGAGGTCGCGAACGGTATTCCGCGTCTTGTTATCGTAACTCTTTTATTATTAGTACTGCAGCCGGGTATGCTTACCATTATTTTTGCATTGATGCTGACAGAGTGGGTCGGCATGAGCCGTATCGCAAGAGCTGAGATGCTCAAATTAAAGGAGCAGGAATTTGTACTTGCATCACGGACACTTGGAGCAGGAAATTTCTTTATTATTTTTAAAGAAGTTCTGCCAAATATCATTGGACCGATCATTACACAGGTAATGTTCTCCATCCCGACAGCGATCTTTACCGAGGCATTCTTAAGTTTCGTAGGTCTTGGTATTCCGGTGCCACAGTGTTCACTTGGTTCACTGATCTCCGAAGGATTTAACAGTTTTACCACACATCCGTACCAGATCATTCCGCCGATCGTTGTAATGGCGCTTCTGATGTTAAGCTTTAACCTTGTAGCAGATGGTTTACGTGAAGCATTAGATCCGAAGCTGAAAGAAATGTAAGAAAGGGGATTCGTATATGTCAGAGACAAAAGAACAGATTTTAAAAATACGGGACCTGGATATTACGTTTCAGACGACTGCAGGAAGCGTGCACGCCATCCGTGGAGTCAATATTGACCTGATGAAGGGCGAGACAGTTGCGATCGTTGGTGAGTCCGGCTCCGGTAAATCCGTAACAATGAAAGCTGCCATGGGTATTTTGGCATCCAATGCGAAAGTAACGGGCGGTACTATAGAATTTTCCTATCATCATGCGGATGGAACACCGCAGACGGTAGACATTTTAACAAAAGATAAAAAGTGGATCAGACGACATATCAATGGAAAAAGAATTGCTATGGTATTCCAGGATCCGATGACGAGTCTTGATCCGACCATGACGATCGGAAAACAGATCATGGAAGGTATGATCTGGCATTTTAAGACACCGAAGAAAGAAGCCTGGGATAAGGCAGTAGAACTGTTAAAAGAGGTTGGTATCGAGGATGCGGAAAAACGTATGAAAAACTATCCGCACCAGCTCTCCGGTGGTATGAGACAGCGTGTGGTCATTGCCATCGCGCTTGCATGCAATCCGGAGATCCTGATCTGCGATGAGCCGACGACAGCTCTCGATGTGACGATTCAGGCGAGAATCCTGGAGCTGATCAATGATATGAAAAGAGAGCACGATCTGTCGGTAATTTTCATCACTCATGACCTCGGCGTGGTTGCCAAAGTGGCAGATTACGTCAATGTCATGTATGCCGGAAAAATCGTTGAGAAAGGTATGATCAATGAGATCTTCTATGATCCGAAACATCCGTATACCTGGGGACTGCTCTCTGCAATGCCTGATCTTGACACTGCGGATGAGAGACTCTACACGATCCCTGGTTCGCCGCCAAACCTGTTAAACGAAAAACCGGGCGATGCGTTTGCACCGCGTAACCAGTTTGCGCTTGAGATCGACGACAAGGCAGATCCACCAATGTTTCAGGTGACAGATACACATTATGCGGCTACCTGGCTGTTAGATCCGCGGGCACCGAAGGCAGAGATGCCGCCTGAATTAAAAGAGCGTATTGCGCGAATGAAGAAGGAGGCAAAGATCGATGACGGTGAATGAAAACAGTAAGCCTCTTCTTACCGTGAAAGGCTTGAAACAATATTTTAAGGTAAGTAATAATTATACCGTGCATGCGGTGGAAAACGTAAGTTTTCAGATCTATCCGGGTGAGACATATGGTCTGGTCGGGGAATCCGGTTCCGGAAAATCAACGATCGGAAGAAGTATCATAAGACTTTATGATCCGACCGCCGGGGAGATCAATTTTAATGGAATGGACATCAGCGGCAGGATCAATAAGGCAAACAGCCAGGCACTGCGCACGCAGATGCAGATGATCTTCCAGGACCCGATGGCATCCTTAAATCCAAGAAAAAAGGTGCGCGATATCATCGGCGAGGGGTTAGATATCCATCATATGTACAAGACACGCGCAGAGCGTGAGGAAAAGATCAAAAACATCCTGGCAAAAGTTGGACTTGCGCCGGAACATGCGGGCCGTTATCCGCATCAGTTTTCCGGTGGACAGAGACAGCGTGTCGGAATTGCGAGAGCGCTGATCATGAACCCGAAACTGATCATTGCAGATGAGTGTATCTCTGCGCTGGACGTTTCCATTCAGGCACAGGTCGTTAACCTGATGAAGGATATCCAGCAGGAGACAGGAACCGCGTATCTGTTTATCGCACATGATCTTTCCATGGTCAAATATATTTCGGATCGCATCGGGGTACTTCATCTGGGACATCTCTTAGAGACCGGAACAACGGAGGAAATCTTTGAGAATCCAATCCACCCATATACGAAGAGCCTTCTTTCTGCGATACCTGCACCGAATCCGGTCGTGGAAAAAAATCGTGTGGCACTGAGCTACGATTACAAGACTTCCGGCATTGATTATAATAAGGGAACGGATCATCTGGTGTCCGGGACACATTATGTGAAATGTACGGATGAAGAATTTAAGAAGTGGACAGAATAATATAGCAGGAAACCATCACAAACCGGGAGCCGGTGAGTGGTGGTTTTCTTTTTTGGTAAAAGTGCTGAATTTTTTTGCGTGGGATGTGCTGAATATTATGCGAAAAGTAGAATATGAAAAATTGAACCGAAACCGTATTGACTTTGAAAATGGAATTTGGTATATAAGAGTAAAAATTCAAAAATTCAATAGAGAAAGGAAATAACAATCTATGTTGTCACAAAAGAGTACAATGAAAGACAAATTGGAAAATATGCATCTGCAGGAGAGGATAAACTATGGCTACGGAAAAGTCATTAGTATGATGTTGATTTCGGGTCTGTTTTCTATTGTGGTCATAGGTGTGTTATTTGCTAATATGTTACATTATATAGATGATGTCAATGCTGCGGATCAGGCGGTAAAAATCTGCAGGATCAATGTGAATACGTCAGCGAAAAATATCAGGGAAATGGCATTAAATAATGATACATCTGCTTATGACAGTTATGAGCAGAATGTAAAAAAGCTGCTTACAGAAGTGGATTCGCAGCTGGAAATATTAAAGAAAACCAAAGTCTTACCGGATGAGGAATATAATGAGTATGCATCTGCTCTTTCTGATTGGGGAAACATTGGTTATTCGATTATAGAAGAAATTAAAAATGGCGAAAAAGAGAAAGCGATTGATGAAATTTTTAATAGTTGTACACCTGCATTAAATAAACTTGTGGAAATTGCCATAAGATTAGATGAGATCACAGATGAAGTAAGTGAGCAGTCTGCAAGAACTACAATTATTTTTGCTGTTGCAGGAATGGTGTGTATTATTATCTGTCTGGTTTGTGCATGCACACTGGCTAAGGTAATAAGTAAAAAGGTACTTGAAACAATTCTGGATCCGTTACGTGCAGTGGAAGACGTTGCAAGGGAACTGACAGAAGGAAATTTACACAGTGCGCTGGAATATCATTCGGAAGATGAGATTGGAAGACTGGCGCACAGTATGCGCAAATCAATTCGTATTTTGGGAACTTATGTAGATGATATTGATCGTGCAATGAAACTGTTCTCAGAAGGAAATTTTGATGTTCAGCCGGAAGTAGAGTGGAAGGGAGATTTTGTCGGTATTTTAAATTCTTTCATGTCATTTGAGAAGAGTATGGCAGAAACGATCAAAGGAATTAAAAATGTTTCGAGTGAGGTTTCAAGTGCAGCAGACCAGGTGGCATCAAGTTCCAATGATCTTGCAGATGGAGCTACGAATCAGGCAGCGGTTGTAGAAGAACTGACGGCTACAGTTGCCGGGGTTTCTGAACAGGTAGAAAAAAATTCACAATCTGCAAAAGCAATCAGTGGAAGAGTGGATGAACTTGAAAATGCCATTTCAGACAGCAATGGTAAGATGCATGAAATGGTTGCTTCTATGCATGAGATTAATGAGGCATCAAAAGAGATTGATAAGATTATTGCAACAATTAATGAAATTGCTTCCCAGACAAATCTGTTGGCGTTGAATGCTTCTATTGAAGCGGCAAGGGCCGGAGAGGCAGGAAAAGGATTTGCAGTTGTAGCGAATCAGGTAAATTTATTAGCTGAACAGAGTGCCCAGGCGGCAAAAGAATCAGCATCACTGATTGAAACATCTGTGAATGCGGTAGAAAAAGGTATGATAATCGCGGAAGAGACTGCGGCACAGCTGGAGGAGGTAGCAGAGAACTCCAAGCTGATTACGGAAGACGTTACACATATTGCGGATACATTAGAGACACAGACAACAGAAATCCAGCAGATCAATGAGGGAATTGAGCAGATCAATGACGTTGTGCAGACAAATTCTGCAACATCTGAGGAGTGTGCGGCTGCCAGTCAGGAGATGAGCAGTGAGGCAGAGAGTCTGCAGGGAATGATCCAGAAATTTAAAGTTTCGGAAACTGAAAATGTAACAGAATAAAAATAATTCAACTATATTACATTAAATTATCACCTGTTTATTGCATGATAGAGACAATCTATAGTATGATAGAGAAAGTACAAACTAAGGATGGAAAAGGTATATACTATGATAGTCTCGGTCATTGAAAAGATCTACGCATTTTTATGGGGAGATCTGATTACGATCCCTTTGCCGCAGGAAAGCAGCATAGGGATTTCTTTACTTGTAATTCTTCTGATTCCGACAGGAATCTATTTTACGATCCGCACAAGATTTTTGCCGGTCAGGCTTTTCCCGGATATGATAAAAGCACTTATGGCAAAAAAGGAAACGAAGGACAGTCTTTCCACATTTCAGACGCTGATCGTCTCGACGGCTACCAGAGTCGGCATGGGAAATCTGGTAGGCGTTGTGGCGGCAATCTCGGCAGGCGGTGCCGGTGCTGTGTTCTGGATGTGGGCGGCGGCATTTCTGGGGATGGCTCTGGCATATACGGAGGTTTATCTGGGAATTTTGTATGGGGGCGGACCTTATGTCTATCTGGAAAATGGGGCTGGAAGCTGTTTCGCTGGAAAATGCTATGCCCTGTTTTGCGTGCTGGCGTCGCTTGGAATGGGATGTATGGTACAGGCGGGGGCTCTGGCGGATAGTCTGCGCTATGCAGCGTCCCTGCCGCCGCTTGGAACCGGTATCATACTGGCAGTTTTGACTGCCGTGGTGCTCTTTGGCGGGGCAAAACGCATCGGATGGACGGCTTCGGTGCTGGTACCGGTATCGGCGGGGCTGTATCTGCTGGCAGGTGGAATCGCCGTGTTCAGCTTTTATGATCAGATACCGGAAGTATTGGGGAACATTGTGGGCGGGGCATTTGGACTGGCAGATAATGCAGGACAGACGGATGGAAGCAGTATTTTGAATTTTTCAGGAATTTCGGGCGGGATGACCGGGTACGGAATGGCAGCGGCGATCCGGAGCGGGGTATCGCGCGGTGTGTTTTCCAATGAGGCGGGCCTGGGGAGCCTGGCGGTGCTGCATGGGATGAGTGAGGGAAAGGGGAGGCTAAGACAGAGGCAGGAAGCGCAGAAACAGGGAATGTGGGCGATTTTCGAGGTGTTTTTCGATACGATCATAGGGTGCAGCCTGACCGCTTTTTTACTGCT
>OHQQ01001340.1_pt1 | contig 11387 bp, 9 predicted proteins | sample 1578211 | NCBI WGS metagenome assembly OHQQ01 (sample SAMEA3879539, study PRJEB24766) | human gut metagenome | biome: human-associated habitat; feature: feces | place: USA | collected 1985/1987
GCCAGATATTGAATTTTCAAGGTGCATAGCTAAAATTTATGTGCGAAGTTTGAGTGCTCATTTATTTTCATATGTTTTTTCTCAACATTTTCAGGATAACGACAGAATTGAAGAACATATACAGTTCCTTTTAGATAAGATTGAAAAAGAATTTCCTTGTTCCCTTACTATAGATGATATAACATTGGTAAATTGCGTCTTATTTCAAAATGGTTTATGTAAACAGGTTGACCCGGAAAATATTACTTTAAAAAAAGAACACATATATACTTTAAAATCGATTGCTCTTACTATTATCACTTTTGCGTTTACAGTTATAACTTTTGCGGTGTGCTGCATATATGCATTTGAAAAACCGGTTACTATTATCACTTCGTTTTTAACGATTGTATCAAGTGCTATATCTATAATCTCCTTTATTATTAAGGAATAGTCTTCTTAATTAATAATATGGTATTATGAGCAAACAGGTAACCAATCGGCTGCAATATTTTGTCCCAAACATAGTATTTTGCAGCCTTATTTTCATCAACCCCCAAACGATATAATAAAGAGGAAAATATGTGAAATCGGTACTTGCAGACACACTTTAAATGGTAATAGTCACACAATTCTCTTATAAAATTTTCCCGGTACATCCACAAAAGGTGTTTTTGATTGTTATAGGCGTATTCTTGTCTGAATACAGTTTTCCCGTAATTTGCTGTTAGCAGAAATTCTGCACTGTTGGAACGCTCAAATTCTAAAATGAGATCCCCGTCCTTCTTTAAAATTCTGGAGAATTCCGAAAGCATCTTTTGTATATCCACATAATTCGCAACACTGCCTACACAGATGATACAGTCCACAGAAGCATCCGGGAGTGGAATGTTTTCAACAGAGGCCACAATATGATCAGGGAAATCTTGCACATATTCTTTTACAATGTCCATATAAATCACTTTGGACGATGTATGATAGGCCGTCTTACCGCATCCGGCATTCAAAATCACTTTTTGCTCAGAACAATATTGATCCAATAATCGCTGAACTTTTGAAGAAAGAATTTTATTGGTATGGAAATGCCATTCATCGTGATCCGGCCAGGGCTATGTAGATGAGTAATTGTCCAAGGCTCTTTTATATGTCTGATCCTGTTCCTGACTATTCATAAGTTTTGTCCCCTTTATCTATGGATAACTAAGAATTATCCTTCAAATATATTATAATTCTTCTGTTTCTTTCCTGATAGCCATTCGCTGTCATTGTCTGCCTCTTTATTTCCATAACATCTATAAACCCGTTTGCGTCGACCAATATAAAATTGAGACGTTTATCATATCCATCAACGTCCTAAAGAGGCAGTTCCCTCGTGTACAATATGTATTGAGGATATAATAGCTGTAATTTCGAACTATCTTTCAGTGTCGCTCTGTGATTATATCGCTGCTGATTTTAGCGTTATATCTTTTTATATTATACCTTATTTGTCATATTATTTTATTTCGATTTAACAGCAGTCTTGTTTCGATAAATCGAAATAAAATTTGCGTATGCGCCATTCATGGGAATTGAACAGCATCTGTTAAACCTCATCCAATCAACACACAGACATGATACAAAATAGTATCACACCCATTTCTATCATGCCTCGTTTGCATTACTCGAATATCTGCATAAGGAAAGTTCTCAACATCATACCTGTCATCAGCTGAAATTAAGGGGTAAACATATTGATATTTTTTTATATGCTCAAAATATTTCTCGCAAAACTTACTAAAATTGGATATCCTGACATATACCAATATTATGTTAAATACATTTCCAACAGTATCATATCTATAGATTTTATCCAAATGCCTGTCCAAGGTATTGGTATTAAGGCTGTCCAAATTTAATGCTTCGATTATAGTCACAGACAAACCGTCTTCTTCAATTAAAATATCAACTTCTCCAGCACTTTTTCCAATAGCTGATATTCCTCTTCTGGTTTGATCTTTCACATCATGCTTCTCTGTTTTTAGTAAATCTCTTATGTAATCATTTCTTTGATTTTCAGACGCATCGAAATACATTGAATTTGACTGCAGATTGACACATGCTGTTAATAAATCCAGCAATATTGTTACTTTACTATTCTTTCTTCTTTTTCTTCCCCTTTCCTTCATTACGCTTTCTAAATCATTCCATATTGAATTAAATTCATTTTCAATATCATGTTCTTTTCTTTTCAACTCCAAATAATTCTTTTTACTAGCATCATCTTTTTCAAAGGAATTAAAATATTGCCTTTTCCATTGCCCAATCCTCTTCAAATCCTTTTTTATTTCAGAGTCGCAAATATCCTCTTTAACTTCCTTATATGATTGTGCCTCGCCAAGTACTCTCCGAATAGCTACACATTGTTTTGAATTTCCCTTTTCCGCCTCACTTTCCAGTTTTTCATATAAGCAATAATATTGCTCAATATTTCTATACTTTTCTAACTGCTCTCCAATATTTTCTCTGTCTTTTTTGTATTCCGCTATCTCCTCAACCATAGCCTTTATCATTGCATAAATGTCCGTATCTTTTCCTACAGGTATTACCTTGTATCTGTTTTGCATTAGGTCATACAAAAACAAACACGGAATTTCTTCCTCTGATATATTATAATTCATAGCAAAGTCCGTAATTGTCTGTGAATGTTTTTGTTTCCAATTAATTTTATCATAGCCATCATATAGATATTCAAATGGGCCATTATTTTGCTCTACATTTCTGCCATCCAGCAACTCGACAAATGGACACATTACTCCTTCATAGGGTTCTTTTCCCGGCATATGAAAAAAGGATGCTCTTTTTCTGACTTTCGGTGTAGAAAACACAAATAGGATTTTATCACCGGTTAGATCATTCAGCGATGCCCAATCTTTTTCTAATTTTTCATAAAGATCTTGTGCATCAGAATACCTTGCAATTAAGGATATAATAAACAAATACCCTTCTCTTTTTGCTTGCGGAATACATCTTTCAAAATATTCACTTAACCCTATATACGTAACTTGCATAAGTTTTCCCTGCCATCTCATTACTGCTATTTTTCCCAAAACGGTATGCAATAATTTTCCCAAAATCCTTCCACTTTCTCTGCATCGATCGCCCAATACAATGCCTGTCCTGCTTTGGTAAAAAGAACATTTCCTACTTGCAGATCTCTTTTATCCTTTAGTTCTTTTTCCATATCATAATATATAATCTTGTTAGGAAGTGGATCAATTTCCATCTTATATCCCGCCGAAACTGCTGCCAAATCAGTCTCTATCAGTCCTAATGCTGTAAGACTGACTATTTTATCAAAGGTAATACCTACCAGTTCTTCATACTCTGCAAATCTCTCCCTAATTACAATGGGCGAAGCATCTTTTTCTACACTTACTGAAATTCTGCATAACGCAGTAAATGCTTCTGCATCCTCCCTATCCATTTTTTCCAATGTATACAGCAATGCCGGCGGTATACTTCCCGGTTCATTGCATTCTCTTGCAAGGATCTTCCCCCATATCCATTGAAATTCTTCTGATGATACCAATTGTGCTTTGTCCATAAAGCGTGCCAGCCAATCATCCTCAAGCTTTTGAGGATCTGCATTGTTTTGCAGAGAAGACCTTGCGATTTCGACAATGTTACTCTGATTATAATATCCTTTAATAATTTTCTTTGCATTACTGATTAAGGCGGCCTTCGTTACAGGATCATAATTTTTCTCCTGTATTTCCTTAATGTATGTGTTTATCGCTATTTTTTCAGGTGTTTCTTTGTTTGCAATCCACCCAACAGCAGTGGCTAGTTTATCATTTAAGTCAATCAGTACATCTTTTAATCCATTACCATCAATATTAATCAGTGATTGCATCGTCATCGTCATCTTCTCCTTCATCTTCCTGTTCCCATTTTTCCAACAGTTCTTCCAGGTCATAACCATGCGCTTTTGCAATACCTCTTGCCGCATCTTCATTTCCACACTTATATATCATATATATAGCAAAACTTACCCTGCTCTCATATATCTCCCGATCAACTATTCCACAGTCATACTCTCTGTTGGCCTTTTCCAGTTCATAACGCCATTCTTTCCATCCCATAGTTCGTACCTCCCTATATAGTCTCTTTTTTCATCAGTGCCTCTTCCATTTTTGCATAATTAGTTACTGATATTAAAGGTATAGGCTGCTTTTGGCGCCTACATATATCCCTCTACTTACTATATGACATTAATCGACAATATCTTACAAACTTTTATTGGAGGACTTTTATAGGCGTCAGACCCTATTTAAGTAACTCCCGCAAGCCGGGCGACATCACATCCTCTATGTTTTCCAGCATTCCGCACACCACCGCCTTATTGTGGATATATTCCTGCCATCTATCACGCTCTGTGGATTGCTCAAGCATTTCCAGGAACTGATTCATTACGTTTTTATCCTTAGGGAATCGTAAAAGCAAAACATATGCCCTTTCTACAATCTCCCGTGGAACATCTTTCTTATATCGTACTTCGTAGACAGTTTTCCATAACTGAATTGCTTTTTCTGCCAGAATAGCGTTATCCGGATATCTGTCCAAAAGTGGTTCTGTCTCTCCGAGATACCCTTGTATCATCTCATCCGTTACGGTATCATCATATCTCACTTTCAATGCCCTGGTCCCCACAAGCAATCCGGCAAAATCAGATATCATCATATTGCCTTTCAACTCATCAAGCAGTGCATCAATATGTCCGATCCCGTAAGAGTCCATTCCCGCTATGGCTGCTGCCATTGCAGTAGCCGCAGTACTGAAATATTTCGCATGGAGATAGTAATAATGCGATTTATCATTAAAATAGATGTTACGTTTTCCGCTGGCATAATCCACTGCGTAATCTTGAAGCCAATTTGTAAACATCAGCAATTTGCCGCCCAGTTCCATGGTCTCCCAACATTTTTGAGCTCCGGAAAACACAATATAGGCATACTGCTCAGACTGATGTTCCTTTTTCCAGTCAACTTTCCGGAATATTTTCCGATGTCGTCTCCTGATGTCCCACCATTTTTTATAGTAAACATCCGAAACAATAATTTCCCGCTGCAAACTTAGCCCTAATTCTTTCTTTTCCTCGCCTTCGGCTACTTCTCGCAAAGCCTTCTCCGTCTTTTTAATAATGTCCTGCGCTGAATCTATGCAGTTTTTTTCCACCAGATAGTGAATTGTCTCCAGAAGATATTGTACTTTTCTGGCTGACAGATCCCTGTTCACCGGAAAAAAAGCGATCCGGTCTATCGCCTCATAAAAATTTTTATGAGACCATCCCAACATCTGCCGGACACACAAATACATGCTCTGGAGATAAATTGCCTGAAGCTCATTGGTGACAGGCATGCTTTTCCAATATTCATATTCCTCCAGATCTCTGTTCAGAAAGTACAGGCCATCCTCTTTCGTGCTAATAACCTTAAATGCCAGCAAAGCCTGTCTCACTATCATTGCATTAGCATTCGTATAGTCCGCAGAAGCCTCCCTGATGACCCGAACCAGGGACTCCTTCCGCTGAAAATCTGTCAGGCACCGGCTCAGAAAAGCATTATACTCAGCGGGACAGCTTCTCCATAGCAATCCGGATACCTCCCGAATATCCTCTTCCTCAAAGTAATACAAAAACATATATTCTTTAACAATATCCGGGTATAACACATGCAGAACTTCAGTGCCCTCCAGAATATCCTGTGACGCATCCTTTAACAAGCCTGTCAAAAAATCTTTTCTCTGCGTTCCTGTTATCGTATGTGTCTTCGTAAAATTACGTACCGTTTCCCACTCTGCCGGATGTTGCATCGCCAGTTCTCTCACAGATATCCCTTCTGCCACTCCTGCACATATGATCATGCGGATCAAAGCATTGAATACATCCATCCTGTGATCGACCACCTGCAAAATGCGTTCCTGCTCTCTGCTTACCACATTTTTCAACAGGCTTTTATAATCATCATATTCTACAGCCATGCATCCATTGGCAATCCAGGCTTCTACAAACATCTGTAAAAACAAAGGTCGGAACTTCAGCTGTTCAAACTTCCTGCCGTACTCTTCCTTCAGTCGGCGATCCCGGTAGCGGTCTGCGGGCAGTCCGTTTTTCTCGCAGATAGCGCCGATCAGTTCCTCCACTGCAGCCCCGTCCAGATCATCCAGGTATAAAAATCTGTGGTTTTTCGTGCTTAATTCCAGATTATATTCCGCATCATTGCATTCCTGCCTGTAATAAGGCGCCATCGCCGTTATCAGATCGTGGTGCCAGGATCCGAACTCTGTTGTATTTTCTCTCTCCAATAGCAGAATCCGTAATTTATATGGCCCGGATGAAAATTTATCTATTAATATTGCAAAAATAACTGCTATTTCTGCCTCATTTCCTTTAACATAATCCACTATCGCCACGGTATCATTGAACGGTTTGAAACGACGTACTTCCTCCGGATCCACAGCATAGTTCAGAAAAAAGCCAAAGAAATCCCGATGGCTTCTTTTCAAAAATTCCAGTGCCAGTCGGCTTTTTCCGGCGCCTCCCTGCCCGGTAACAGCCCACCATAGGAACATCCTGTCTGCCTCCACAAAATTCTGTAACTGTGCCAGTTCCATTCTGCGCCCACAAAATTTTAAATATTGTTGGGAATAATGATACTCTGCTAATCCGTAAGCATCCATAGTGTTCTTTGTGTATGCTGTCCTGGTAACCATCGGATTGCTCTCTATCTTCGCATATAACCGCAATTGCGCCATATCCTCGAGGAATTCCGGGAGGTCACTATACTTCTCTCCGTAAGGGATCGCCCGAATAAAATCCGGCAATCCCTCCGGTTCTTCCCCCTGCCGATACAGATAATAATACTCTCTGTCAATGTGCAGATAGTCCCGGGCGAACCGGATAAACTGGGCAATATTGGCATCTTCCGTAGTCTGTCCGCAGCCAACAAATATCAGTGTCCTCGTTCCCAGTATCTGCTGAAGGAACTGCGCACCCTTGTCATTGAGGATCGTACGATACTGTTCTTCGTCCGCAATGATATTATCGATGCCCCGTATGGAATCATATTCTCCGTGTATATGCAGTACGGCATTACTTTTTCGCTGATCCAGCATATAGAATGCCTGTTGGGTATCTGCGTAAGACAACGCAGCCAATCCCGTTGTCTGCTCCAATAAATGATCATAATTCGTGGTAGCGAAAACATCCTGGGTAATTAAAAGTTTTTTTAAGGTCTCTGCCAGATTCTGATTTGTTACTCTGTTTACCTCAAAAGATCTGTGCATCCACTGATCATATTTTCTTTCCTGTTTTGTCACCGCTAGAACTGTTTTCACGGCATTCAAAAGATTCTTCGTAGACGAATCCTTCTGAAGACTCTCCGCAATATCATCCGCTGCCTTTCTATCCGAAAAATAGCCTGTCCCGTCCAGAATCCATTTCTTCCAGGAATAATTCTTCCCTGTCAGAGCTGCCGAAATACCGGTGCCGAAGAGGTAGACCAATTCGTTTTGCCGGACAACCTTGCGGAAATCCGGGTAATTTTCAATTATACTTTTCAATTCCGTCCCCCCACCGATAGCCTATTTCAGCGTAGTGTTATTTCGATAAATCATTCCAAGCAAGAAATCCGAAATAACATTCAGTTCCTGAAATAATAAATTTTTTCGTTTCTTTTTCCTTGATGATATGTCCACTTAGTATCCTCTCCAATATAATACCATCCGTAACCACAAACGGCACCATAGGTAAACTACTCTGATTTTGTAACATCTATAATTCATCTCTAATAATTTCTTTCATAATAATTATATATTGTAATTTTCCATAGCATCTGATAGAATTCATATTATCATATTTTAAAGAATATCGCAATAATATTGTCAAGGAGATACCTTACTGCATGAAGCCGAATCCCTATATCAACATTTCTGAAACAGAACTGATTAAAAAATATAATTCCTTCTCTGCCCCTTGCGAAGAATCAAAATCTATCCTCACCTATTTGTGGAATAATTATCAGTCATTTATTGTCAAACAATGCAGACAATATTTTTCTACAAGTTCTTATATTGACTTTGAGGACATCCTACAAACATGTTTTATTACCTTTTGTGAAGTCATCCAAACATATGATTCCAAGCTTGGAAAATTGACAACTGCTTTGTCTCGTCCCCTGCAGCACACCTTCACTCTTTATATTGCAGATGCCCACGGCTTCACGCAGCATGAGAACCTAATGGTAACCCGCTATGCTACGATTTTAAAAGAGAACGACCTCTCTGGCAACGAAGATATTCATCTGTTAACGGCTCTCTACAATAAAAATTATGGCAAGACTCCTATTACCACAAAATCCATGATGCGTTATCGTGACTACTATCTCATGCAGGACATGGTACGTCTTGATCAATACCCTATCGATATTTCGAAACCGAATATCTCACAATCAACAGACTCCGTATGGCAGGGTATCGCTGATCTCAGTACCTACACTACCGTCCGAAATTATATACAAAAAACAGAAGGAAACGATCGTCTCCTCCTGCTCTTTCTGTTCGGCTTTATTCCCTCCATAGAAATTGAAGGGCATCTTTATTCTGTTCATGAAAAACCGCATCCAATCAAGCCTCTGCGGAAAGCCTATGACAGGATTTTTCCGGAACTGTCCCGGTACTTATACGAAAGCGCCTGTATTCCTGACACAAATCCAAAATCACTGATGACTTTCCTTTGCAATTTTGTCGCACTTAAGTTTTAGGGATATCAGGCTTCAATCATCCGTATCCAGTATCTCTTTTACAATATACTGCGGTCGCTGTTTTACCTCGAAATTAATCTTACCTATATACAATGCCATGATTGCCAGATTAAACACAATAATGTCCGTAAATAAAAATCCCCAAAATGCAATGATCATGGTTTCAGTCCGGAAGATTGCCGCCAATATACCAAAAACTATGGCAAAGAGAAACAGAACAACCGCCTCCACCCAGAAAACATCTAACGGTTTACTGCTAAATGCCGTAATTCCATCCGTCGCTAATCGAAGCATTTTAGATAGATTATATTTTGATTTTCCCGCCACTCTTTCATGTACCTCAAAATGCACATAATCATGTCGAAACCCCATAGACGGAAAAATGCCACGCAAAAAAATGCTTTGCTCTCTATACTTGCGCAGCTCCCTCATCACCGTGTTGGATACCAATCTATAGTCCGCATGATTAGGTATCGTCATGCACCCAAGCTTCGTCATAAGTTGATAAAAGAAACCTGCTGACCACTTCTTGAAAAAACCATCTGTCTTACGAGTAGTCCTGACTCCATACACAATCTGATTGCCAGTCTCAAACTTCTCGATAAATTCATCTATCGCTTCAATGTCATGCTGCAAATCTGCATCCAGTGAAATAGCTGCATCACACTTGTCACAAGCATAATGATATCCTGCCAATACCGCTATCTGATGCCCTCTGTTTGCAGAAAAGCTGATTCCCTTTATACGATCCGGCCTTTCTTTATGTAGCCTTGTAATGATTTCCCATGTCCCGTCTGTAGATCCATCATCCACAAAGACCATGCAACTCTTCCTGTCTATTTTCTCTTTCCTGATCAGTTGCTCTATTTTCTCTCCAAGCTTACCTGCTGTTGTAGCAATTGCTTCCTCTTCATTATAGCAAGGCAGTATAAAATAAATTATGCTATTACTCATTTTGTACTTCTTTCGTAATCTTTTTCGATTCACGGAGTCATTCGCAATATATCTGTCCGTAAATCACTTTTTTACCATGACCATGTAATTTCCAAATGTGTAGAAATCAAAATCATTCTCTGTTACACCGTCCATCAGCGACAATACATAGACCTGCGCATAGCTGTAACAAGTCACCACTTTCACATCTTCCCATGAACACTCACCTGTTAAAGCATCTGTTAACTGGACTGTATTTTTCCATTCACCGTTCACATTGGAATATGCCTGAGATCTGTCATGAACTTCCAACCAGCATTCCGTTGCCAGATCTAACTCTCCCGCGTTATCCAGAATACATTGAAAATATTCCCGGATCCACTCACCATCCTTCGCATAATCTCTTGCTTCTCTCACCGCTCCCGGCACTGTCAGAATCAACAATACCAGCAATACAGCCTGATAAATGCTGTTTCGAAACCTGTCTTTTCTGAAAATATAATTTCCCAGCAGCACAAACAGCAGTGCATAGGCAATAATATACGGGAACAAATATCTGCCCCACATTTCACTTTTTGCGTGAGCCACCAGTTGTATTCCCATGGTACAAAACAAAATTATACATAGACTCACATATCTCCATATATTGTATTTTTCTACTAACTGATAGCATAAAAGTATCATAAAAATCAGCTGTCCTGCTATCACAGTGTTCCATTTCATATTCACAAACAGGCTGTCACTGATTCCATGCAAATATTGGTTCAGACCGGTATCCTGATGAAAACCGGCATAACTGATCCGATCAACTCCTACACGAAACAAAATCATATAAATATTAATCAGAAATGCTGCCAGAATACAAAGATATACCGCCAGATTCTCCTTAACCAACCGGAGCAGTCGCCCTTTTCTACGTGTTCCCAGCCAGGTTTCATCGCATCCATCCCAGTATTCCAGCCAAAGCTTCAACATCGGGAACACCGGCATAAACAAAGTAAAGCTTTCTTTTGCAAATCCGGATAAGATAACCAGAATAACAATAGGGATATTATATACCGGGCTTGTATACCTGCCATGAGCATATTGTGCCGCTATCAGGCAAAGTATCGCTGCGCATAGTAATAATCCGGTACTCTCCTGGTTGGCACTACGATACCAGGGAGTAAACTGCGTTCCCAACATAATTACCATGGGGAAAATAAGGCTTACCGTTCTGCCTGCTTTTACATATCTGGCACTCAGATATAACAGAGCAAATGCTAAAATCCCCTTTACAGCTGTCCATATGTTCCATAGCATCAGGTTGCTTCCCATCAAGTAACTACCTGTCACTCTTTCGATCCAATAAAGAGGGCGGAATCGCTGGTTCATATCGTTTTTTATCCATGCCCTTAAGAGATCATGCAGCGACATCCCCTGTGAAAAACTCTGTTCCATGCGAATCAACTCATGATCGTCCAAAAAGTGATACCCTGACCATATCGTCCGGGCAACACAGAGAATGCCTGCCACAATAATAGTTCCAAACAATATTGCTATCACGGCATCCTGCCACACTACTTTGTTTCTTCTTACCGTTCTTTTACCCATTGCCTGCATAACTCACTTCCTTCTCACATCCCTAATATACTTCTCTATATTATTATGAAAGAACAGTTGCATTTTTCATTT
>OHQQ01001343.1_pt1 | contig 11363 bp, 10 predicted proteins | sample 1578211 | NCBI WGS metagenome assembly OHQQ01 (sample SAMEA3879539, study PRJEB24766) | human gut metagenome | biome: human-associated habitat; feature: feces | place: USA | collected 1985/1987
GCGGATGGCGGACCAGTCGTTCAGGAACTGGCTGCTCGCCGCATGCTGCGCCACGGTCTCCAACGTTTCGACGACGTCGTCCGGCAGCGGCTTCGGCTTGAATTTGCGGATGGAACGACGCTCCAGCAGAGTGTCGACGGTTGCGTTATGAAGAATGTTGCTCATACCGCCATTGTTGTCCGCGCGGCGCGATTTTGCAAGGGAATCGGGCTAAATCCGTCTCCCTGTGAGAACATATCTACTTGAGACTGCTTTGCGATATTTGCGACGTATTTACTTGCGATGCGCCTGCCGTGCGTGCCGCCTGTCCACAATCGCCTTCGACCCGCGGCCGGACAGTTGCGATACGAGCGCGCCGAAACCGGCGGAAACCACGGCGAATACGATGCCGAGCGCCGCTTCCGCAGCCTCGTTCTTGGTACCGTCGGCACGGACGGCCTTGCGGCCGACGCTCTTCTTCCACACCATCTCGAACGCCTTGCCGAGCACCAGTCCGGCCAACGTGGGCACGACGGACTTGAAAATCTTATCGCCAAATGAATCGGGATCGTTCAGTCTCTGGTCGCGCATCGCATTCACCTTCTCGTCGACGGTGTGCAGGGCCGCCACCACGCGGTCCGCACTGGATTCCATATTCGGCATTTCACTCATGAAACCAGTGTAACGCGTCGGAAAACATGCCGGAATATGTGCGGGACACGTGGCGGAATGGGATGAAAACGCAGCTTGCGTCGGCTAGAGTAGAGACATGACTGAAACTCAACTGGGAGGCAATGCCGCTTCCGCAATCACCCCTGGCCGCTTGGTGCTGCTGCGTCACGGGCAGACCGTGTGGAGCGAATCCGGACAGCACACCGGCCGCACCAATATTCCGTTGACTGACATTGGCTGCGATCAGGCTCGTGCCGCCGGCGAACGGTTGCGTGAGGCGTTTCCCCAGGGTTTCGCGCAGGGGTGCATGTTCGCCAGTCCGTTGCGCAGAGCCCAGCAGACGGCGCAGCTGGCCGGATATGGCGATTTCGATGTGCTCCCTGAAATCGCGGAATGGGATTACGGCCGTGCCGAAGGGCGTACGCGCCAGGAAGTGAGTGCGGTGGGCGGTTTCGCTTGGGATGTGTGGCGCGACGGTCCGCAGGCACTTCCCGAATCGTTGGAAGGCGATTGGATTGAAACTTTGCCGAACGGCGAGCAGGTGCCCGTGCACAACGGTCCGGGTGAGACGGTGGAGGAAGCTGCGGCGCGCACACGTGAGGCGATCGCCACGGTCAAACCGTTGCTCGACGCTGGAAACGATGTGCTGCTGGTGGCGCATGCGCACGTTCTTCGTATCTTGACGTCGCAATGGCTCGGTGTTGATCCGCATTTCGCGCGGTTGCTGCGATTGGACACTGCGCATTATTGTGTATTAAGCCAATATAAAGGTGACAATGTCATCGAACATTGGAATTGCTGAATTATTGAACGGAACTGTTTGATATCGCTGAATATTATGGCGGTCCCTCCTTGGAACCGCCTCTTTATTGCATGCATGACTTGCCACTTTGCTGCGGCGTGTCGCAAACGCTTGCATAGAAGTATGCTCTCTAAAAGTATTGAAAATAAATGATTTTCGGGATTTCTTTCGATGGTATGACGTCTGACTTTTGAATTCATTTTGCCTACGTTTGCAAAAATCGGGGAAATGCGGCACAATAGTGGTTGTTAGGAATCGTGATGACGCGATACCGCAAATTGTTTCCCAACGAGAAGCTGGGAACGGAATGGAAGAGAAAGGTTCGATGATGAATCGTACTATTAAGGCAGCAGTTGGAATGGTCGCTATCGCGGCAATGTCTGTTGGCACGTTGGCTGCTTGCGGTGGTTCTAGCTCAAGTTCCGATAACGGCAAGGGCAAGGTGTACTTCCTTAACTTCAAGCCGGAATCCAATGATGAATGGCAGAAGCTGGCCAAGGATTACACCAAGGAAACTGGTGTTGAGGTCAAGGTCCAGACCGCTGCTTCCGGTACATACGAACAGACTTTGAAGTCCGAGATCGCCAAGTCCGAGGCTCCGACCTTGTTCCAGGTCAACGGCCCTGTGGGTCTGGCCAACTGGAAGGATTACTGCTACGACCTGTCTGGCAGCAAGCTGTACGGCGAGCTGACCAGCGACTCCTTCGCCCTGAAGGACGGCGACGCTGTCACCAGCATTGCATACGTCATTGAGACCTACGGCATCATCTACAACAAGGAGCTGCTGAGCGCCGCTGGTTACACCCAGGACGACATCAAGGGCTTTGCCGATCTGAAGAAGGTCGCTGACGATATCCAGGCACGCAAGGCCGAGCTGGGCGTGGACGGTGCTTTCACCTCCGCTGGCATGGACGGTTCTTCTGACTGGCGCTTCAAGACCCATCTGGCAAACCTGCCCATCTACTACGAGTACAAGGCAGACGGCATCGGCTCCACCGATGCCATCAAGGGCACCTATCTGGACAACTACAAGCAGATCTGGGATCTGTACATCACCGATTCCACCTGCGATCCCAAGCTGCTGGCTTCCAAGACCGGCAACGACGCTGTGGCCGAGTTCGTGGGCAAGAAGGCTGTCTTCTATCAGAACGGCACCTGGGCTTACAATGACGTGAAGGATCTGGGCGACGACAACCTGGGTATGCTGCCCATCTACATCGGCGTGGATGGCGAGGAGAATCAGGGTCTGTGCACCGGTTCCGAGAACTTCTGGTGCGTGAACAACGCTTCTTCTGATGCCGACATTCAGGCTACTCTGGACTTCCTGTACTGGTGCGTCACCTCTGAGACCGGCACCAGCGCGATGGCTGACAAGATGGGCTTCGTCATCCCCTTCAAGAAGGCTAAGGACTCCACCAACCCCCTGATCGCCATTGCAAACGACTATGTTGCCTCCGGCAAGACCAGTGTTGACTGGTGCTTCTCCACCATGCCTTCCGAGGAGTGGAAGAACGGCGTTGGTTCCGCTCTGACCGCTTACGCAGCAGGCACCGGCGACTGGAACGGCGTTGTGACCGCTTTCGTCGATGGCTGGGCTAAGGAATACAAGCTGGCAAACGGCTAAGCATTCTCGGTTTTCTCTTTCCCCTTTTATTTGTGTAAACCGTAATGGGAGGCGGGCGAGCTGTTCGCCCGCCTCCTTTTGTTTTGGAGGTATATCATGCAAAAGGCCATCAGCAAATATTGGCCGGTGTTCGTGCTTCCTACCTTGATCGCGTTCATCATCGGCTTTATCTGGCCCTTTATCTGGGGCATCTTCCTTTCCTTCCAGCGCTTCACCACGGTGAGCAAGACCACCTTTGTGGGCATCCAGAACTACATCTCGGTGTTCCAGGATTCCACGTTCCTGCATGCGTTCGGCTTTACGGCAGCGTTTACCGTGATCTCCACTGTGCTTATCAATGTCTGTGCCTTTGCCATTGCGATCGTGCTGACCCGCGGCATCAAGGGCACCAACATCTTCCGTACCGTTTACTTCATGCCCAACCTGATCGGCGGCATCCTGCTGGGCTACATCTGGCAGATCCTGCTCAACGGCGTTCTGGCAAACCTGCAGAAGCCCCTGCTGGCGCTGGATGCCAAGGCCGGTTTTGTCGGTCTGGTCATTCTGATGTGCTGGCAGCAGATCGGTTATATGATGATCATCTACGTTGCCGGTCTGCAGAGCGTGCCCGGCGACCTGATCGAAGCAGCCAAGATCGACGGTGCTTCTGACCGCGAGATCCTGTTCAAGATCAAGCTGCCCATGGTCATGCCCAGCATCACCATCTGCACCTTCCTGACCCTGACCAACAGCTTTAAGCTGTTCGACCAGAACGTTGCTCTGACCGCAGGCGAACCTGCCAACGCCAGTGAAATGCTGGCCCTGAACATCTACAACACCTTCTATGGCCGCTCCGGTGCTCAGTGGAAGGGCATCGGCCAGGCAAAGGCTGTGGTATTCTTCCTGATCGTTGTGGTCATCTCTCTGGCGCAGCTCCACTTCACCCGTTCTAAGGAGGTCCAGCAGTAATGATTAAACAGAAAAAGTTGTGGGATAACATTCTCACCGTCATCATGGCCCTGCTTTGCCTGCTGTGGATCTACCCCATCGTCCTGATCCTGCTGAACAGCCTGAAAAAAGAGGGTACCTTTACCACCTCTACCGTGTTCCAGCTGCCCACCAGTGAGACCTTTGCTGGCCTTTCCAACTACGTCTACGGCGTGATCAAGATGGGCTTCCTTTCCAGTTTGGGCTACAGCCTCGTCATTACCGTTTCCAGTGTGGCCCTCATCCTGCTGTGCTGCTCCATGACAGGCTGGTACCTGACCCGGGTGAACAACAAGCTCAGCAAGTTTATGAACCTGCTCATCGTGTTCTCGATGGTCGTCCCCTTCCAGATGGTCATGTTCACTCTGTCCAAGACCGCAGATACCCTCAAGCTGAACACTCCCTGGAACATCTGCATCATCTACCTGGGCTTTGGTGCCGGTCTGGCCGTGTTCATGTTCACCGGCTTCATGAAGAGCGTGCCCATGGAAATTGAGGAAGCGGCCATGATCGACGGCTGCAACCCCATCCAGATCTTCTTCAAGGTCGTGTTCCCCATCCTCAAGCCCACCATGATCTCCACCGCCATTCTGGAAACCATGTGGGTGTGGAACGACTACCTGCTGCCCACCCTGGTTCTGGACATCAAGAAGTACCGCACCATCCCCATGGCCATCCAATACTTCCGCGGTGGCTACGGTCGTGTGGAGCTGGCCCCCATGATGGCCTGCATCATCATTGCCATCATCCCCATCATCATCCTGTACATGACCTGCCAGAAGTACATCATCGAGGGCGTTGTGGCAGGTGCTGTCAAGGGCTAAGGAGGTGCGCACCATGCGTGCAAGCGGCATTCTGATGCCCGTGTTCAGCCTGCCGGGGCCCTTTGGCATCGGCACGCTGGGCAAAGAGGCCTTCGCATTTGTCGATTTCCTCGCCGAGGCAAAACAGACCTACTGGCAGATTTTGCCCATCGGTCCCACCGGCTACGGTGACAGCCCCTACCAGAGCTTTTCCGCCTTTGCCGGGAACCCCTACTTTATCGATTTCCGTGTCCTGCACGAGCAGGGCTATCTGACCGCTGATGAGATTCCCGCTGAGGTTCCGGTTGGACCGGTGGACTACGGCGTGCTCTACCAGCAGCGCCCGGTGGTGCTGCAAAAAGCCGCTGACCGTCTGCTGGCTGCGGCCAGCGTGGAGTACAAAGACTTCTGCACGGCACAGAGCTTCTGGCTGGACGATTACGCCCTGTTTATGGCCGTCAAGGCCGAACAGGGACAGGCAGGCCTGTGTGACTGGCCGGATGACCTGCGCACCCGCCAGCCCGCTGCCGTGGCCGCTGCCAGGGAGCGTCTGGCCGGGCAGGTGGATTATTTCAAGGCGGTGCAGTTCTTCTTCTACACCCAGTGGAACGCCCTGAAAGCCTATGCCAACGGCAAGGGCATTCAGCTGGTGGGAGATATCCCCATCTACGTCAGCCCGGATTCCAGCGATCTGTGGACACGGCCGGAGCTCTTCCAGACCGACGGCCAGACCCACCTGACGCAGGTGGCAGGCTGTCCCCCGGATGCCTTTGCGGCAGACGGTCAGCTCTGGGGCAACCCGCTCTACGACTGGCCCCGCCACAAGGCCGAGGATTTCGCCTGGTGGAAGCGCCGGATGCAGCACGCTACTTCGATTTATGATGTCGTGCGCATCGACCACTTCCGTGGTTTTGAGAGCTATTACGCCATCCCTGCCGGAAACAAGACAGCGGCAGGCGGCCACTGGGAAAAGGGGCCGGATCGTGCTTTCATCAATGCCATCCACGAGACTTTGGGTCAGGGCGGCATCATTGCGGAGGATCTGGGATATCTGACCCCTGAGGTCAAGACCATGCTGGCTGCCAGCGGCTACCCGGGCATGAAGATCATGCAGTTTGCCTTTGACAGCCGGGAACCGGGCAACTATCTTCCCTACACCTACCCTCACAACAGCGTGGTCTACACCGGCACCCATGACAATGTGACCACCGAGGGCTGGCGGCAGTCTGCCAGCCCCGAGGATGTCCACTATGCCTGCCGTTACCTGCGCTGCCTGCCCGAGGATCTGACAGAGGCCATGATCTGCGCCTGCCTTGCCAGTGTTTCGGATATGGCCATCATCCCCATGGCCGACTGGCTGCATCTGGGCGCGGAGGCCCGCATCAACACCCCCAGCACCCAGGGAGCCAACTGGCAGTGGCGGCTGGATACCCCGCTTACCAGTCTGCTGGCCGAGCATATTGCCGATCTGACAGCACTGTATGACCGGGCTCCGGCTGCGGCAGACCGCTAAAACGTTCCTTCTTCTTTTCTCCCCATACAAAGACGGCAGGCCCTGGCCCCTCCTTTCCGGAGGAACTGGTGCCCGCCGTCTCTTTTTGCATTATTTTTCAATTTTCACACAACATTTTTTCGCCGCATCCCGCACAGGACGTTCCACATATTTCCGCGCAGAACCGTTTCTTTTTTACAAAACGGCCACAGTATCTTCACAATTCTTTCGCATTTTGGGTTTCATCGCTCTCTTGTTGTTTTTGGGCAATTATGCTATAATCCAATTAGCTTCACGTCCGCCTTTGCGCGGATTTTACGAACGAAAGGAGTTTTCCACCATGGAATTTACCTATCAGAGCACGATGCAGCTGCCCGCGTCCTATGCGGTTCTCTCCGAAGATGAAATGGTCTACACCGTTGGCGGCGCTTTTGAGCTGAATATCAACGCGCAGGATGTCCTGAATTTCACCGTCAATGTCGGTGTCAACCTGGTCCGTATGCTGGGTCAGGCTGCCATCAGCAACACCATTGCCGGTATCATTGACATGCGGAACGATGGTCTGACCACGATGGGTGCCATTGAGCATTATTGGGGCCGCCAGACTCCCGTGGGCAAGACCATGACTGTGGTTGCTGCCGGTTTTGCAGGCGTTTATGTCTACTACTGGGCTAGGTCTGCCATTGAGAGCTTCCTGTCCATCTACAACGATATGCGGAATATCTACAACGAGAGTGAAGCCAAAAATCAGGCACAGGCCGCAGGTACAGCAGCTCTGGCCGCCTGAGTAAATCTTTGAAAGGAGCCTTTTATGGAAAACTTGCGTATGCCTGCATCTTATGCAACGCTTCCGGAAGAAGAGCTGCCGGAGATCTTTGGCGGCGGAGAACTGGGAGATGCATTGGACAGCTTTACGGATAACCTCCACCTGGACGATTTCTTCTTTCAGGGGGGGATCCTCTCCATCTCCATCTCGTTTGTGCCTCTGCTCCTGTTCAATGTTGTTGTTTCCGGCTACCGGTTTGTAGAAAACATTTACAAGAACCTGTCCAACTGGTTCGGTTATCACGATGATACCTTCTCTGCCGTTTCTAGTTTCACGGATGAAATGCGCCAGAAACAGCAGCAGCGCGGTATCTGAGTCGTTTTTCCTGTAACACGAAAGAGCTTCACGATTCCGGCTTCTGCCGGAGCGTGAAGCTCTTTTTGTTTGGCTGCATCCAGATGCTCAAATGACCCGCAGGGCCCCCTGCTCCCGCAGACGGAGCAGATAGCAGCTGCCCGCACCGAACACTTTTTCCATGGCATTGTGATACTTCGCCGTCAGCGCACCGGGCACAAACGCCTGAATGGTTCCTGCAAAGCCGCCGCCCTGCATCCGCCAGGCTCCCCCCTGCCCCTCCAGCAGAGTCTGACTGAGGGCAAGCGCCACCGAGAGCCCCTGATGCCGTACGTCCGTAGAGCAGTAAACATTCTGGCACAGGGCAAAAGAGGCATGTCCGCTTTCCAGAATCAGCTGCAGGAAGGCATTGAAATCCCCGCTGACCAGGGCATTCCGCTGGGCCAATGCGCGGGCATTCTCCTCAAAATAGTGGACCGCACGCAGAACAGCACGATCCCCGCAAGCCCTGCGCAGGCGTGGCAGAGCCGTCCAGAACTCCTGCTCCTTGACCTGCCCCAACACCTTACCGTCCAGACAAGCCGCCACCGATTCCATTTCATGCCGGATGGCCGCAAATTCACCGGTCAGCTCGCTGTGACTGCCCCGGGTATCGGTCACGCAAAGGGTCATGCCCACCGGGAGCAACCCTGCCGTGTGGATCTTTTCTATCCGGGGCTTCTTTGGGTCGGCAAAATCCGCAAAGATGACCCCGCCCACGGCGCTGGTCAGCTGATCCAACAGGCCGCTTGGTTTTCCGAAATATGTATTTTCCGCATACTGGCAGATCTTCGCCAGCTCCGGCGCTGTCAGCCTGCAGCCATATTCCCCGTTCAGGATGGCCGCCATCCCCATCTCAAAGGCCGCAGAGCTGGAAAGCCCGCTGCCCCGGAGCACGTCGCTGGCGGTATAGGCATCGAAGCCACCCACCGTCTTTCCTTGTGCCCGGAAACCTTCCGCAATGCCCCGGATCAGGCTGGCCGAATGGGTGCTCTCTCCCTGCTGAGGCTCAGCCTCGCTCAGGTCAATAACATCCAGCTTGTTGAAGCCCCGGGATTTGACCCGGATAAAACCGTCGTCACTGGGGGATGCCACTGCGACCAGATCCAGCGTCACCGCTGCCGCAAGACCATACCCGTGCTGATGATCGGTATGGTTGCCGCCCAGCTCCGCTCGGCCCGGAGCCGAGTAGACATGCACCTGCCGCCCGGGGCCATAGTACAGCTCAAACTGTTCCAGCGCGGCGGCATACCGCTGCCGCTGGCGGGCCAGCACCGCCGGTTCTGTGCCATAGAGCGTGCAGAGCGCTTCGTCCCACTGCCCCGCAAGGATCTCCCGTCTGAGTTGTGCACTGGTCGCCATGGCCGTTCCTCCTCCACAAACGTTCTCCGCAAAGTCCGTGCATGAAGGGTCCATGCACTTGGGTTAGCCTTATTGTACTTCATTCCGCCCTCTTTTGCAATTTGAATCCGCAAAAAATCCAATTTCGGCGCGAAAACCAAAGTTTCGGATGTACTTTTGTTGAATTTGCAGATACAGTTATGATATACTGGAAGCAAGAACGCGGTCAACTGGAGGAAACGATCATGGCAGATGTCTACAAGCAGTCCTTCAAGCAGAATTACACCAATAATATTGAATTATCCATCTTCAACTGTGGTCTGGAGCGCTGTGCCCCGGGTCAGACCTGGGGCCCCGGTATCCGGGATCACTACCTGATCCACCTGGTGGTCTCGGGCAAGGGCACCTTTGAAGTGGGCGGCAAGACCTTTGAGGTCGTGCCGGGGGATCTGTTCTTTGCCCGGCCCAGTCAGCTCATCCGCTACTCTGCCGATGAGCAGCAGCCCTGGGAGTACAGCTGGGTCGGCTTCAACGGTGCGTGCGCTCACAAACTGGCGGCACAGCTGCCCTTTACCGACACTGCTCCTGTGCACCACACGCAGGACCCGGAGGGAATGCGGGCAGCCCTGACCAACATCTATTCTTCCCGTGGGTTAGAGCCTCAGGACGAGGCTGCCATGGTGGGGTACCTCTACCTGTTCATCTCTGCCCTGATGAAGGAGACCAGCGAGACGCGCCCCCACAACGCTTCCTCCTCCAATCAATATGTGCTGAATGCCATCAAATACATCCAGTTCAACTATTCGCACGACATCTCCATTGATGATGTCGCTAAGAGCGTGGGCGTTTCCCGCAGTCATCTGTACCGGGTGTTTATGCTCAATGTGGGCAAGAGCCCCATCGATTATCTGACCGAATACCGCATCAACGAGGCCTGCAAGCTGCTGCGGGCCGGCAACCTTTCCATTGCAGAGGTCGCCATCTCGGTAGGCTTCTTTGACCAGTTCTATTTTTCCCGGGTCTTCAAGCGGGCCAAGGGGATGCCGCCCAGCAAATACATTGCCGCCCAGAGCGAAAATGCAGATGCCCCCGCTTCAGAAGAAGCCTGACCCAATCCCATTCCAAAGGAGAATTTCCATGCCCTTACAAAAAAATCAGGTGCTGACCCTGACCATTGAGCGCCTGTCCAACGATGGCAGCGGCGTTGCTCACAGCCCGGACGGCGAGGCTGTGTTCATACCCGGCACCGCCCCCGGTGACGTTGCCGCCATCCGCATCGTCAAAGATTGCGGCCGCTACGCTTTCGGTATTCTGGATGCCATTCAGATTCCCTCGCCTGACCGTATCCCGGTAGATTGTGCAGTGGCCGGCCCCTGCGGTGGCTGCAGCCTGCGGCATCTGGATTATGCAGCTGAACTGCGCGCCAAGGGTGAAAGCGTTACCGATGCTTTCCGCCGCATTGGCGGGCTGGATGTACCCGTGCTGCCGCCCCTCCCCTCCCCCGAGATCGACCGCTACCGCAATAAAGTTCAATTCCCGGTGGGCCGTGATAAGAATGGCAAGCCCTGCATCGGTTTCTACGCCGGACGCACCCACCGCATTGTACCCTGTCCCGACTGCAAGCTGCAGCCGGATGTGCTGAACGAGATCGGCAATACCCTCTGCGATTTCTTTGCCGCCCACAACATTCAGCCCTACGATGAGCAGACGGGCAAGGGGCTGGTTCGTCATGTGTTTCTGCGCCGGGGTGTCCACAGCGGCCAGATCATGGTCTGTCTGGTCTGCACCCGGGCAAAGCTGCCCCACGCAGAGGAGCTTTGCCGCGCACTGACTTCGCAGTTTTCCGATATCGCCACCATCCTGATCAATGTCAACGCCAGAAACACCAATGTGATCCTGGGCAGCGAGACCCACACCCTGTACGGCCCCGGGTTCATTGAGGACACCCTCTGCAGCGTTCCGGTGCAGCTGGGCCCCTTGTCGTTCTATCAGGTCAACACCCTGGCCGCTGAGCAGCTCTATGGCATTGCTGCAGAATATGCTCAGTTGACCCCGGATGACCTGCTGCTGGATCTCTACTGCGGCATGGGCACCATTGGCCTGTCCATGGCAGACCATTGCCGGGAGCTCATCGGTGTGGAGATCGTGCCTGAGGCCATCGAAAGCGCCAAGGCCAATGCTGCCCGCATGGGTGATGCCATAGCCGCAAAGAGCCGCTTTTTCTGCGCCGATGCTGGTAAGGCGGCCTCTCAGCTTGCCGCCGAGGGCCTGCACCCGGATGTTGTGATGCTCGACCCGCCCCGCAAAGGCTGTGACGAAGCAACCCTTTCCGCTGTCGTCACCATGTCCCCCCGCCGGGTGGTCTATGTCAGCTGCAACCCCTCCACCGCCGCCCGGGATGCCAAGTGGCTGGAAGAGCATGGGTATCGGGCAGAAAAGGTGCAGCCGGTGGACCTTTTCCCGAGGACGAGGCATTGCGAAGCGGTTCTCCTTTTGACCAAACTCCATGTCGAGCGGCACATCGA
>OHQQ01001347.1_pt1 | contig 11329 bp, 9 predicted proteins | sample 1578211 | NCBI WGS metagenome assembly OHQQ01 (sample SAMEA3879539, study PRJEB24766) | human gut metagenome | biome: human-associated habitat; feature: feces | place: USA | collected 1985/1987
CGCGGCGACGTACTCCGCCGACTTCTGCGCCACCGTCGCAAACAAGTAACTCTCCTGCAAATTGAAATAATTGTGTTTTTTCTGTCACAGCATCATTACCTCCGATGTTTCTGCCGCTTCTTTCTCCCGCATCCGCGGATCAATTCTCTCGTTGATGATCTGTGCCGCCATATTGCACAGAATCACAACGATTCCGGACATCAGGCAAAGCAGCATCAGAAGATTGTAATCTTTGTACCGTGCGCTCTCATACGCCAGCGTTCCGATACCGGGATACGAGAAAACCGTTTCTACAATATAGGTTCCCCCCAGCACATGCGGAACAGAAATGGCCATGATGCCAAGATACGACGGAATCGTATTCCGCAGGCAATGCCGGAACAGAACCGTCTTTCGTTTCAGCCCCTTGGCTCTTGCCAGAAGCACATACTCTTCCCGCACTTCATCCAGAATTTTATTGCGGATCATGTATGCGTAATACCACAAATGACTCAGCACTACGACCGTCATCGGCAGGATCAGATGACAGACACGGTCAGAAAAATCTGCCTGTTTTCCAACAGAGTAGGCACCGGAACTCGGCAGCCATTTGAGCTGCATGGAAAAAACAAGAATCAGAAGCAGCGACAGCCAGAATTCCGGAATACATCCCGTGATGGTTCCCACCTTACAGATGATGCGGTCCAGCCATGTGTCTTCCTTCCATGCACAGAGAATTCCAAGAAGCAGCGCGAGGGTGAAAATCAGCAGAAATCCAATGCCGCCAAGCACCAGCGTATTTCCAATTCTTCCCTCGATCACGCGCGTTACATCCATTTTATATTTGTACGAAATTCCGAAATCCCCATGCAGCGCATTGCCTGCCCAGCGAATATACTGTACGGAAATGGGATCATTCAATCCCAATTTTTCTTCGGCCCACGCTCTTTCTTCGGGCGTCATTTTTTCCACGCGGTCTCCGTAATATGATACCAGCGGATCTCCCGGCGCAAGCCTTGAAATATAAAATACGAGCACAGACAGCAGCAGAACACTTGCCAGAAATGCCGCTGCCACATTCACGGCCTTGAGCTGGGCGGCATCCGGCGTGGCCGTGCGGTCTTCGGTCAGCAGGGCCACCACGCCGGTCACATCGCCCGCTGCAATGATGGGTGCGGCGCACAGCACTGCTCGGGGCGAGCCCTCACAGGGCAGGATGCACTTTTCGGCAATGCCCTCGCTCTGGTACAGCCTGCGGCCATCCATCAGCTTTTCCAGCGGCTGGCTGATGCTGCGGTCGGCCAGCTCCCGCCGCCCGCTGCCGCTCACCGTAAGGATGCGGTCACGGTCGGCCACCAGTGCGGTCAGCGCAAAGCTTTTGCTGAGCACCTCGGTATACTGGGCCGCTACTGCGTTCATCTCGCCAATGGGCGAATACTTTTTAAAGATCACCTCGCCGTCGCCCGTGGTGAAGATCTCCAGCGGGTCGCCGCGGCGGATGCGCTGGGTGCGGCGGATCTCCTTGGGGATCACCACCCGGCCCAGCTCGTCGATGCGGCGCACGATTCCTGTTGCTTTCATGTTTTTGCTCCTCCGTTTCCTTAAAAATGCCTGCAGCACTAGTATCTGTCAGGCCGGGCCATTTATACCTGCTGCCCCCGCGCAAAAAGACCTGCACGGAAAGCTGCCTCTTCGTTGCGTTTCCGGCAGGGTTCTGCTACAATGATACAAAAAGCCATTTTCATAGGCACAGCACCCCGCTTATGAAGACAGATCCTAAAATTCTACTGAGAAAGGCAGGTGTCCGGATGCCGAACATCCTCATTCTGGGCGGCGGTGCCGCCGGTCTTGCAGCCGCGCTGGCGGCGGCACAAAGTGCCCCCGCTGCACAGGTCATTGTGCTGGAGCGCAACCCGAAGCCGGGCAAAAAGCTGCTTGCCACCGGCAATGGCCGTTGCAATCTGGATAACACCGGCATTGCACCGGAGCTGTATTTCACTGCCGACCCGGCAGCACTTCGTCCGCTGCTGGATGCCGTAAATACCGCCGACCCGCTGCGCTGGTTCCATGCGCTGGGGCTTTATACCCGCACCGACGAGGCGGGCCGGGTGTATCCGTACTCCAATCAGGCGGCGGACGTGCTGGCCCTGCTGGAGCATCACCTTGCGCAGCACCATGTGCAGCTGCGCACCGGCTGCACCGTGCGCACCCTGAACCAGAGCCGCAGCGGCTACGCCGTGCAGTTCGAGACGGCAGGCGGCTCTGCCGAAACGCTGCGCGCCGATGCCGTCATCTGCGCCATGGGCGGTGAGGCAGGGCCGCAGTTCGGCACCGACGGCTTTGGCACCCGGTTCGCCGCCCAGTGCGGCGGCAGGGTGGAGCCGCTGTACCCCTGCCTGACCGCCCTGCAGTGCGCAAAGCCCCGCAAAGCGCTGGCTGGCATCCGTGCCAAGGCAGCAGCATCCCTGCTGGACGGTGCCCGTGTGCTTGCCTGCGAGAACGGCGAGGTACAGTTCACCGATTACGGCCTTTCCGGCATCTGCATCATGCAGCTGTCCGGCCTGCTGGCCCCGGGCCGCGGCCCCAAGGCTCCTGCTGTGGAGCTGGACCTCTTCCCGGCAGTGGACGAAACCGCACTTGCCAGCCTGTTTGCGGCCCACGCCGCCCAGACGGCAGGGGGCAGCGCCGCTGACTTCTGGCTGGGCCTGCTGAACCAGAAGCTGGGCCGTACTGTGTGGTCTGCCGCCGGGCTGCAGGACAGCGACACGCCTGCCGTGCTCACCGCCGCACAGTGGCAGAAGCTGGCCCACACCGCCAAGCACTGGCGCTTTGAAGGGCTGACCCCCTGCAGCTGGAAGCAGGCCCAGACCACCGGCGGCGGGCTGGCCCTGCGGGAGGTGGATCAGCACTTCCAGTTCAAGGGCTGTCCGGGCCTTTACTTTGTGGGCGAAACGCTGGACTGCGCAGGCAGCTGCGGCGGTTTTAATCTGCACTGGGCGTTCGGCTCCGGCCTTGTGGCCGGGCGCAGCGCTGCAGGCCATGCTGCAGCAGGCCGTGCTCTGCCAAAAGCCTCCGCGCCCGCAAAGAGCAGGAAAAAGCCGCACAGGTAAAAATGAGCTTTAAATTTTCAACAAAAGCTTGACATCTTGTGCAGATCGCATTATCATAAAGACAATAAAGGTTTGTTCAGAGGATCGAGCAGAACAAGCAAGGGGAGAGTCGAAAGGCCCTTTTGTTTGTCCTGCTCTTTTTCTTTTATTCGGCAAACGGAGCGATCAGGAGGTTTTTATGCTGGATGTAGCAATTATCGGCTGCGGTGTCATTGGTGCGGCAGCCGCCTATGAGCTGTCCCATTACCCGCTGCAGACCGCCATTTTCGAGGCTGAAAATGACGTGGCAGACTGCACCACCAAGGCCAACAGTGCCATTCTGCACGCTGGCTACGACCCCGAACCGGGCACCCGGATGGCGCGGCTCAACGTGGAGGGGTCCGCACTGGCCAAGGAGATCTGCGCCCGGCTGGATGTGCCGTACCTGCAGTGCGGCAGTCTGGTGCTGGCCCTCAGCCCGGAAGAGCTGCCCCACCTGCAGAAACTGTATGAGAACGGCATCGCCAACGGTGTGCCGGGCATCCGGCTGCTTTCCGCAGAGGAAACGTTTGCCATGGAACCGAATCTGGCCCCCACTGTCGTTGGCGCGCTGTATGCGCCCAGCGCCGCCATCGTCAGCCCGTGGGAGTTTGCGCTGGCAATGGCAGAAGTGGCTGTGCGCAACGGCGTGGAGCTGCACCGCAGCTGCCCTGTGACCCGCATCGAAAAGACCGCCGGCGGCTGGGCGCTGACCACCCCCTCCGGAATTGTGGAAACGCGCTATATCATCAATGCGGCAGGCATCTCGGCGCAGGCCGTGCACGATATGGCCGCACCCCACAAATTTACCATCCAGCCCACCCGGGGCGAATACTACCTGCTGGATAAATCCGAGGGCAGCCGTGTGCACCACGTCATCTTCCAGTGCCCCAACGAAAACGGCAAGGGCGTTCTGGTGGCTCCCACCGTCCACGGCAACCTGATCGTCGGCCCGAACGCCGACCCCGTGGAAGGGGACGATACCGCCTGCACCGCCGCCGGGCTGGCCTTCGTCAGCGCCGCAGCGCGCCGCAGCGTGCCGAACATCCGCTTCAGCGAGTCCATCCGCAATTTTGCGGGTGTCCGTGCCAATGTGGACACGGGCGACTTCGTTATCGGCGAAGCAGAGGGCGCGCCCGGTTTCATTGATCTGGCGGGCATGAAATCGCCCGGCCTTTCCAGTGCACCGGCCGTTGCCAGAGAAGCCGTCAAAATTCTGGAAGCTCACGGCGATCTGCCCGCCCCCAAGGCGGATTACAGGGATGGCCGCACCCGGGTGCGCTTCAAGGAGCTTCCGCCCGAAGAAAAAGCCCGGCTCATTGCAAAGGAACCCGCCTATGGCCGCGTGATCTGCCGCTGCGAGACGATCACCGAGGGCGAAATTCTGGATGCTCTGCACGAAGAGATCCCTGCCACCACCATTGACGGTGTCAAGCGCCGCTGCGGTGCCGGTATGGGCCGCTGTCAGGGCGGCTTTTGCGGGCCGCGGGTGCTGGAGCTGATCAGCAAAACGCTGGGCATCCGTCCGCTGGACGTGCTGCAGGATAAGGCCGGCACCAACGTCTTACTGTGCGAAACCAAGCAGGAGGGAGAGCACCATGATTGATCTGGTCATCGTCGGCGGCGGCCCTGCAGGCCTTGCCGCAGCTTACAGCGCATGGCAGCATGGTCTGCGCGATATCCTTATCTTAGAGCGCGACAACGAGCTGGGCGGCATCCTGAACCAGTGCATCCACAACGGCTTCGGCCTGCACCGCTTTGGCGAGCAGCTCACCGGCCCGGAATACGCAGGCCGCTGCATTGAACTGCTGCGCTCCACCGGTGTCCGGGTGGAGCTGGGCACGATGGTGCTGGAAGTCACCCCGGACAAAAAGATCCACTGCGTCAGCCGGGAAAAGGGCTATCAGATTTTGGAAGCCAGAAGCATCATCCTCTGCATGGGCTGCCGGGAACGCACCCGCGGTGCCATCGGCATCCCGGGCACTCGCCCCGCCGGCATCTACACCGCCGGTGCTGCCCAGCGCTATGTCAACATGGAGGGCTATCTGGTAGGCAAGCGGGTGCTCATCCTCGGCAGCGGCGACATCGGCCTGATCATGGCCCGCCGCATGACGCTGGAAGGGGCCAAAGTACTGGCCTGCGTGGAGGTCATGCCGTATTCCGGCGGCCTGACCCGCAACATCGTGCAGTGCCTGCAGGACTTCGACATCCCCCTGTATCTGTCCCATACCATCGTGGATATTCAGGGCAAGGCCCGCGTGGAAAAGGCCACCGTTGCCAAGGTGGACGAAAACCGCCGCCCCATCCCGGGCACCGAGATGGAATTTGATGTGGACACCATCCTGCTCAGCGTCGGCCTGATCCCGGAAAATGAGCTGACCCGGCAGGCGGGCATCCCCATGGACCCTCACACCAAGGGCGCTGTGGTCTACGAGAATATGGAGACCGGCATCCCCGGCGTGTTCGCCTGCGGCAATGTGGTGCACGTGCATGATCTGGTGGACTTCGTTTCGGGCGAAAGCGACCTTGCCGGTGCTTCTGCGGCGGCCTATGTTTTGAAGGGCGAAGCCGCCGATACGGTTGTGCTTGACCTTGTTCCGGGCAATGGCGTGGGCTACACCGTGCCGCAGCGGGTGCGCCCCGCTGATGTGGACAGGAGCGTGAACATTTCCTTCCGCGTGCGGCAGAACTACGGCCCCAGCCAGATCACCGTGACCTGCGGCGGCAGGCAGCTGGCCCGGTTCAAGCGCCAGCGCATGGCACCCGGTGAGATGGAACACATCGCACTTCCAAAAGTCCTGCTGGAAAAAGCAGACGGCCCGCTGACCGTTGCGGTAGAGGAGGTTATTGCAGAATGAGCAGCATCAAAGAAGTCATTTGCATCTGCTGTCCCTGCGGCTGCCACTTGCAGGTAGACCCGGAAAATGATTATAATGTAACTGGAAACGCCTGCCCCAACGGTGCCGCCTACGGCAGGGAAGAGCTGACCCATCCCACCCGCATCATCACCAGCACGGTGCGGGCGGAGGGTGGGCTGTATCCGCGCTGCCCGGTAAAGACTGCGCAGGCTGTGCCCAAAGAGAAGATGACCGAGGTCATGGCTGCGCTGGACCGCGTCACCCTGCACGCCCCCGTCCGCACCGGACAGGTGGTGCTGGCAGATGTGTGCGGCACCGGCGTGGACATTGTGGCGACGCGAAATCTGTGATACACACTCCTGAAACGATACGGAGGGAGCAAAAGCATGAGTACAAAATATGTTCTGGCGCTGGATCAGGGAACCACCAGCAGCCGTGCCATCCTGTTCGACAATGAGCAGAATATCATTGCGGTGCAGCAGCGCGAGTTTGAGCAGATCTATCCGCAGCAGGGCTGGGTGGAGCACAACCCCATGGAGATCTGGTCCACCCAGTATGGAGTCATGAACGAGGTGGTGGCCCAGAGCGGTGTCGATGCCCACGATATCGCCGCCATTGGCATCACCAACCAGCGGGAGACCACCATCCTGTGGGAAAAGGCCACCGGCCGCCCCATCTACAATGCCATCGTCTGGCAGTGCCGCCGCACGGCTCCGCTGGTGGATGAACTGCTGCAGCAGCCCGGCATGGCAGACTACATCCGGGAGAATACCGGCCTGATGCCTGATGCCTATTTCTCCGCAACGAAGATCAAGTGGATCCTGGACAATGTGCCCGGTGCGCGGGAGCGGGCCGAGGCAGGGGAGATCCTGTTCGGCACTGTGGACACATGGCTGGTCTGGAAGCTGACCGGCGGCAGAGTGCATGTCACCGACCGCACCAACGCCAGCCGCACCATGCTGTATAACATCCGCACGCTGGACTGGGACGACACCCTGCTCAAAGCGCTGGATATCCCGCGCTGCATCCTGCCCCGCGTGACGGATTCCAGCGAGGTCTACGGCACCACCGATCTGTGCGGTGTGCAGATCCCGGTGGCCGGCATTGCCGGTGACCAGCAGGCTGCGCTGTTCGGACAGAGCTGCTTTGGCAAGGGCGAGGCCAAGAACACCTACGGCACCGGCTGCTTTTTGCTGATGAACACCGGCGATACCATCTGCCGCAGCCGGAACGGCCTGATCTCTACCATCGCCATCAGCCTGAACGGTAAGGTGGAGTACGCGCTGGAGGGCAGCGTCTTTGTGGGCGGTGCCGTCATCCAGTGGGTGCGCGACGGCCTGCGCATGATCCAGGAGAGCCGCGATGCGGAATACTATGCCCAGAAGGTGCCGGATAACGGCGGCATTTACATCGTGCCGGCCTTTACTGGTCTGGGTGCACCGTACTGGGATATGTATGCCCGCGGTGCCATTGTGGGCATCACCCGCGGCACCACCCAGAACCACATCATCCGCGCGGCAGAGGAGTCCATTGCCTACCAGAGCGCAGACCTCGTGGCTGCTATGGAAAAGGACACCGGCGTGCCCATCACCTCGTTGAAGGTGGACGGCGGTGCATCCCGTGACCAGTTCCTGATGCAGTTCCAGGCCGATATCCTGAACAAGACCGTGCTGCGCCCGGCCATCCGGGAGACGACCGCTCTGGGCGCTGCCTATCTGGCGGGCCTTGCCACCGGCGTATGGAAGGATCGGGACGAGATCCGCAGCCTGTGGCACTGCAATATGACCTTTGCCCCGCAGATGGACGAGACTGAGCGCACCCGCCTGCTGGCCGGCTGGCACAAGGCTGTGGGCCGCAGCTGCGACTGGGCAGAGCATTGATGGTTTTCGCCCGACTTTATGGTTCACGCACAAAATATTTTTTAATTGTTTATTTTCTATTGACATTTTGTTACAAAACGCTATACTAGAAGCATCCCAAGAGAAGTGAGATGGGGATGCACTGTATCGTCCAGATGCAGTGTGTCCCCATTTTTATTACGGAAAAATCAGATTCAAAAAGGAGGTCCCAAGCATGTCGCATCAAAAAGGTAGGTTGAAAAACAGCAAATTCTGGTTGTGTCTGTCACTGATTCTTTGCCTTGTAAGTGCCATCGTAGCGTCCGCTGTACAAACTTCTGGTGGGATCAGGATCAAGGAAATGAGCTGGGAAAGTCCCTCTGGACACCAGCTGGCCGCATACCTTTACATTCCACAGAATGCAACCAAAGACACACCGGCACCGGGTGTTGTTACAATCGAAGGATGGTATAACAACAAAGAAATGCAGGACTTGTATAGTATTGAGCTGGCTCGCCGGGGATATGTGGTGCTGGCACTTGATCTGCACAGTCATGGCGACTCGGAAAGCCTGTCGATTGCAGAACTTTACGATGGTGCTGTGGGCGTCGATGGTGCAGTTCAGCTTATTGCAAGCCTTCCGTACGTTGACACAGCTCGTATTGGCGTTACAGGCCATTCCAGCGGCGGTACAGCTGCTAATATGGCGGTAGAGATCGATAATTCCCGGGAAACTCCTTTGATTGCTGCCGTTCTGCAGCAGGCTGGTGACTGGCAGGATGACACCGGCGGTGATCATAGCGGAGATTACGGCTCACGCAGTGTAGGCATTATTGCCAGTACCCATGATGACTTTTACTTTGGAACCTATGATGACGCTGGAAATATGCTGACCAATCCGGCAGCCTTCATGGAAACAGATGGTGCTAAAAAATTCCTGAATTTTAATGAGGACGGCTTTGCCGGTATCGCAGAAGGCGGCAAATATTATACGCGCGATTTTGATGGAAAGACCGCTTATCGCGTGATTTATCGGCCGAACATGATCCATCCTCTCGTTGCTTTTTCTACTACTTGTGTCGGCTATGCCGTTGATTTTTTTGATACAACGCTCGGCGCTCCAAAGCCCCTGCCTGCCAGCGATCAGATCTGGCCCATTAAAGCGGTGTTCAACAGCCTCGGCGTGATCGGTCTTTTGATCTTCATGGTCAGTTTCACGCTGGTTCTGCTTGATACTCCCGTATTTTCCGCTCTCCGCAGTGGTGAAATTGTACAGCCAGCCCCTGTGCAGGACAGCGGAGCCAAGGCATGGTACTGGGTTCTGCTGATTATCGGTGCAGTTTTTTCCGGTGCAAGCTTTTTGTTCTGCATGAATACCGTTTACTCAAAGACAACAAACTTCTTTGTGCAGACCGGCCCCCTGACAATCGGTACATGGGCTGCTCTTTGCGGCGTCTTTGCAATATTCTGCTCTGCTGTTTTTTACGGTGCTTATGGAAAAAAACACGGTTGGAGTGCTCGAAGAGCGGGTCTGTATTTGAATCTGGAGCAGCTGTGGAAGACCATTGCTCTCGCTGTTATCGTGATCGTTGTTTCGTTCGGCCTTGTTTTTGCAGCACACTATTTCTTCCAAGTTGATTATCGGATGTATGTCGTTGCGTTCAAAACCTTCGGCGCTGATAAAGTGCTGATCGCACTTCGCTATCTGCCATTCTTCCTGCTGTTCTACGTTATGAACTCGATCTCGGCAAATTGCTTCAACTACAACACCATTGGCGGAAAAAATGGCAACATCTTGATTTTTGCATTCTTTAATGCGCTTGGTGCTATTTTTGTGGTTGCAAGTCAATATATCTACTTCTATGCAACGGGTTATCAGCTTTATGGTTTGACCGAAGGCCAGCGCATTGGTCCCATTTGGCTGTTCCCCTGTATGGTTCTTCTGTTTGTCACGCCCATCATGTCCCGCATCATCTACAAACGCACCCGCAATCCGTACATTGCAGGTCTGATAAATGCAATGTTTATTGTAATGATCAGCTGTTCCAATACTACTACCATTCTGGGCGGCGGTGAGCTGATTGCAACCACATTCTGATAAAACCTAGATTTTACATTACAGCCGCCGTGTAACTTATTTACATGGCGGCTTTTTTGTAGAATAATATAAATCAAGTAATTGATAAAAAAGGAGTCTTACCCAATGCATCCTCTTGCTGAAACCCTGCTGGACGAACCGGTGATCGCCGCTGTGAAAACGGACGAAGCCCTGACTGCTGCGCTGGCCTCGCCCTGCAGTACTATTTTTCTGCTGGCAAGCACCCTGCTCACCGTAGACGGTCTGGTGCACCGCATACATGATGCCGGAAAACTGGCCGTGGTTCACATCGACCTTGTGGACGGCCTTTCGTCGCGGGAGATCGCGGTGGACTCCCTCAACGCCCTGTGCCACCCGGACGGCATCATCTCCACCCGCCCGACCCTGATCCGCCGGGCGCGCCACCGCGGCCTGCTGACCGTCCAGCGGGCATTCATCCTGGATTCCCTCTCGCTGACCAGCCTGTCCGGTCAGCTGGAGCAGGGCAAGCCGGATTTTGTCGAGATCCTGCCCGGCATCATGCCCCGGGTTATCGCCGAGATCAGCGCCCGCACACAGGTGCCTGTCATTGCAGGCGGCCTGCTGCGGGACAAAGCCGACGTCATGGCCGCCATGCGCGCAGGTGCCGCCGCAGTTTCCACCTCTGCGCCCTCCCTGTGGGATATCTGAGCCAGAACAAGATCCCAGCTGAAGCACGAAAAGCATAATAGTATCCTGGTGTTTTATTGGATATGCCCGCCCACCGATGGAGCCGGATCTCCACGGTGAGCGGGCATTTTTTCGTTTTCATTCGATTTGAGTGAATCTATTCAGCCTGCGGATTAACTCGATAATTTAAAGCAATACTACAAGTCGCACTCCCCTTAAAGTCTTTCTGCTTCCTGCATCTTAGCATCATACTGGATGGCAGAGATCGGCACGAGGCCCTCGATCATATCCAGTTTGCTGTTGACAAGGTCATCATACACATCTTTGATGGACAACGTAATGGAAGGCTCCTGCTGTTCATTTGCAATTACGCTTTCCACCAGTGCTTGTTTGTTTTTCAGTTTCTGCGCCATATCGGGCAGGAAGTGATAATTTTCAATCATGCGCAGAATGATGTTTGCCATAAAATTGCCGCGGATGCTGCTCAACTCGATATAAATCGCTCCGGCATCCTCCACGGAAATTTGTGCGATGCTCATCAGGTAATCAGCCAGGGTCGTTTGCGTATCGTTCAAAATTCCCTGACTTGCCATACTGCGTTGCAGGATATTCATTTTTCGATAGTCCTGAATTATACCGTTTTTTATCAGTACATTCCACTACTTTATGCAGTCACATGGGTGGCATTCTCTTTCACCGAATTGATCGTATCCATCAGTTCACTCCCTGTTTTGCCATCAAACAGGCGGGTAAACAGAATGGGCTGGTCAAAGGGTGGTT
>OHQQ01001348.1_pt1 | contig 11325 bp, 9 predicted proteins | sample 1578211 | NCBI WGS metagenome assembly OHQQ01 (sample SAMEA3879539, study PRJEB24766) | human gut metagenome | biome: human-associated habitat; feature: feces | place: USA | collected 1985/1987
TCAAGTTTGCCCGTAGTAATGTTGCAAAGTTCTCCTAACTTACGCTGTTCCCAAGGGTCAGTAAATCCTTTGAATCGAATTTCTGGAATGTTACTCTCGTTTTTTGGAAACATTTTTTCTAGCATAGATTTCTTAACATTTAACAATTTATTATACTTACGCTGATGAAGGGTGATAAGGTGGTCAATGGACTGGAAAAAGTTGCCAATCATAGCCTGTTCTTCAATAGATGGCATTAAAACATCGATATTTTTAACATCATCCTTATATAATGCTCCCATAGTGCTGGACGCATTTAGTCTGGTAAGTTTTTTATTACCTTCTTCAGAAACAAAATAATCATGCAGAAAATGTGATATTACTTTGTTATTTAATTTGAGCAAATACATATTAGGTGCAACTGTTGCATACTTTGTTCTTGGCTCAAAAATATAGACTTTACCTATGTCTCCTCGTTTTGCCATCAGTAATTCGCCACCATGAAGTTCAGTCTTTTTCAAAAATTCGTATGATGACTCATCTACATATTTTAATTCTGATAATGGTTTTGGATTTTCTAAATCCGTTATCCTTACATACCAAGCATAACCATCGCCGTCTGTTGTATTAACATTTTTTGTCATATCTGCAAAACTACCATTTGCATCATAATCTGTTAATAATTCAAGTAAATCCAAAACCTTACGCTGTTCCCAAGAATAATCCTATTACAAGCGTTCACGCACCATCATAAGAGTATATCCGAGTAAATTTTGACCGTTCCATTTATCTTTATTTAGTCTATCGGAGGCTTTCATTGACAAACCGATACCCCAAATATGGTCTTTTACGGCACACTCTGCCAAAACAGCATTTCCGGTTGCTTTGAGTTTTCCTTTTAGCTCCTCGTTTTGTGAGAACTTTGCCAAAAGCCCCTCATAAACTACAATTTGGCGAATTCCATTCCACATACTCTCATCGTAGTTTGATACCTGCCTGCCAAGTAATTTGATTTCGGCAACATCACTAGTTGATAAGATTTGAACTGCTATCATTTCATCCCCAAAGCAGATTGCTTTGCGGTACATCATAAATTGTTCCATCGAAGAAAACGCTACGCCGTCCACCGTAAAAGGTGACGGATACCAATTGCTCAAATAGCCATTATCTTCATCGGGATTGTGAAAGCAAATAACATCCATTACACTTCACCGACTTTTTGCACTGCCAAATCAAGTTCCAAGTCGTGCAAACCATAGTATGCCTTTTTTATGAAATCAAGCGGTACTTTTTTTAGTACCTCGGAACTCGGAAGATCGTAATACCATTGATAGTAGGCATAAAACTCGCCAATCCAGTCAGGCATAAAGCCGTCAAGAGCTTTGCCGGACTTCAAGGAATACTTTTCGGTTTTGGTAAAGTATTCCCACAATTCTTTGGCATCCATTGTGTTGACATAGGCTTTTGCCTCGTCAATACTTTTTCTTGTTTTGCTTGTCATATAGGTCTTGATAAAATCCTCAGTATCTTTATCAGGATAAGTTTGAGCAACAAAGTCAAAGAGCTTACCCTGATTTTCCACTACATCATTCAAATAATCCTGTGAATAGGCTTTCATAATCATCACTCCTCAAACAGTGTACTGAACACCTTTGTTACACGGTTGGAGTCGGAATCAACAAGTTCACGCATTTTCTGTCTTGCGGTAATGTCTCGCTGATTGTACTTTTCGTTAAACTCTGTGTACTCTACAGTTTGCAAATTGTCTGCCACTTCGTGTAATTTGGAATAAGCAAGCTCAGACTTTATACAATACTGAATACCTAAGCCGCCAAGAGACAGTAATTCCTCAAGAATATCCATATCGATATTGTCTCTTACAAATTCCTTTGCGATATAGAAATATGAAGCGTTTGCTCTCCAACCTTTGATAACATCGTACTTGTCAGTATCTACACCGTATTTTGCAATAAACTTCTTTGCAAGCATACGGTAACGCTTTGAGTCGGCTGCGTCTCTGTGCTTCATCAGTTCTGCAAGCCACGCAAGAACACCTTTTTCTTGAAAATCCAAAATCTCAAGTCCTTCTGTATCAAGTTCATATTGATGAACATAGCCGTTTGTTTCATTTGGTCGGCAAACTGCCCATTCTTTTGCAAGGTCTATGCTTTCGGTAAGATAAAATCCTCGTCCGTAGTCGTGTTTTTCCTCGCCCTTACTGAATGTAGGCACTACAATTTTGTCAGGAGTACCGTGATATAAAGTTATTTTTTTCATTTTCTCTTTTCCTCCTAAACAAACATCTTTTCGAGCATAGATTTCTTGATATTTTGAAGCTTTTCTAACTCACGCTGATGAAGAGTGATTAGGTTGTCGAGCTGCTGGAAATAGACTCCAATAGCATATTGTTCTTCGTGTGAAGGAAATGGAATCGCCAAATCAGTGAGCATATTTAGGACAATATAAGGGATACCACTACCACGCACTTCTTCTTGAATTTTATCAGGCAATTCATTCCCTATGGCAACATTAAGGAATTGTCTATCTGCCAAAAAGTCCGTTAATACATAGGTTCTTTGATATGCATTGAACTTTCCATCAGCTAAATGCATATAACCGACACTGGCTCCATTGCCAGCGATAGTTATTGCAGGTCCTTCAAATGCAGCGACATCAATTTTGAAAACATCAATTCCTGATGTATAAAAATCATATTGACCGTCTGAAACCATAGCATTTGCATCAAGTTTGCCCGTAGTAATGTTGCAAAGTTCTCCTAACTTACGCTGTTCCCAAGCAAAAAGAGAGAGTTGCTAAATGTAACTCTCCCTCAATGAATTATTCAACATCAAATCCACCTTGTAATATAAATTCTTTTAAATATTTATTGATTCTAATATTAACTTTTGGCGGAAGCAATTTTATCCCTTCTTTTTTTTCAAAAAATAGCTTTGCTTTTGTTTTATCAACTGTTTCAACTACCTTATCAAATCTTCCAAATTCATTTAAATTTGATTCATTCAACTTTAAAGCAACAGCTTCTCTAAGCAATGCTTCATTTAATCCTAAAGCCATAGATAACTTGTGTATTTGATCATTTTTTGCATTAGATATATATTCTGTAATGCAATCTCTAAATGATTTTTCATTTACATTTAATTTAAAATCACCTGAATCAATATCATGTAAAATTAAGTTTGCATATTTTTGTTCTTCCACTGATAATGTAGCAAAAGTTTTATGCAACTCATCTTTAATTTTAGCTACTTCTTCTTTAGAAACATCTGGTTGGGCAAGAGCCTTTAAGTATTTATTGAATTTAGAATTCATATAATCAGAATCAATTAATCCTGTATCAATTTCTGTAATATAAGTCTCTACATCATACGGAATTGAATCTGATCCTCCAGAACCTCCACCTTGTAATTCTTTATATCTCTGTACTAGAATCAAATATGTTTTTTCATCAATTTCTCTTGTGATAACTTCTTTTTTACCATTTTCTAAATCAAATTCATATTTTTCTTTATCCCAGGTCATTCTTTGAATTTTTGCAGCTTCAAGATATTTATTAAAAAGATTAAATAATTGTGCAAATTTGCTCTTGTCTTCTTTTTGTTTTGGTAATTTTTCAAAATTCTGTATACCTGCAGATTCAAACAAATTACTTATTTGATCAAATATAGAATTCATATTTTTTAAATTGTCATTTAATTTTTCAGCAAATAATCCGTACGGTTTATCTCCTGAATATAATTGAATGGCTTTTTTTATATTTTCTTCCATTGTATGAGGACGTCTATAATAACGAATTACACCAAATGGTTTATCAGGACCAAATAGTCGATTTGTTCTTGAAAAAGCTTGAATAATGTTTTCATATTCAATCATTTTGTCAATATACAAAGTATTAATCCATTTAGAATCAAATCCAGTAAGCATTTGATTTACTACAATTAAAATATCTATCTGTTTTTTTGGTTCCAATTCAATTCTTTCATATGGCTTCTTATGTGCAAGACGTGAAGCAATATCTTTCTTCATTTTAGGGAATGAAGCAATATTAAATTCTTGTTTGTAAAGATTATTATAATCTTTAATAATTTCAAGAACTCCTTCTTCTTTAACTTTATATCCTTCTCTATTGTCGATATGTTCATCAACAAGGCACGTTACTTTTAATTTTGATGTTTTTGATTTAAATAATTTATAATAATTTATTGCTTCAGGAATGCTACTTGTAGCAAATATTGCATGAAATTTACTATTTTGACTAATAATGTCCCACCCATTTATGATATCTTCTACAACCGCATTCGTATGCTCATCTGTTTGATATTGAGCATTTGGAATATAATCTTCAATACCCAGTATTTTATTTCCAAAATCATCAATTTTAGTTATCATTGAAATTTTAGATTTATCCATATACTTTAAATACATTTTTTTCTTTTCAGGATCTGATAAAGCTTCATTTCTATTATTTGCCTTAGCTTTCACTAAAGCTACTGCCTCGCGCAATTCATTGTCCTTATATGTCATTACTTTATATGGATCAAAACCAAGAACATTTCCATCTCGAATTCCATCAGCAATACTATATCTATGTAATTCTTCACCAAATATATCAGAGGTTGTGTTCATTTTCTTTTGATTTTCATCTTGAATTGGCGTGCCTGTGAATCCAAAAAATAATGCATTGGGGAAAGTATCTTTAATTGTTATTAACATATCGCCAAAAGTAGATCTATGACATTCATCAATGATAAATACAATTCTTTTTGAAGTCATTTTATCCAAATCAGATTGCTTCAGTCCATCATTTTCTTTTCCTATATTACTCATTTTTTGAATAGACGTAACTATTAAAGTATTGGCTGGATCCTCACTTTTGATTTTTGAAACTAACACATGTGTATCTTCAGTATCTTGTATATCATCAGCATTATCAGCAAAAGCACGATATTCTTTTAAAGATTGCGTTCCCAACTCAATTCTATCCATTAAGAAAATAACTTTATCTGCATCTTTTGATGATGCGATGAGTTGAGCAGACTTAAAGCTAGTCAAGGTTTTCCCAGAACCCGTTGTATGCCAGATATAGCCACCCAATTGATTCTTGTCTTGCCATTTGTTTTTTGCGACCTTATCAGAGATTTTACTAGCTGCGTAATATTGATAACTGCGCATGACTTTTAATATACCATCAGAATCATCAGCTACTGTATAAAAGCCAATCATCTCATGTGCCATTGGAATACTTAATAAAGAAGCACCGACTTTATCCCATTGATCAATTCTTTCATTATTAAAATCTGCCCAATGAAAATAATAACAAGGATTAAATTTTCCATCTGGTCCAGGATTAGCATAATAAGTTGTTTCATCCGGATTCATAGCCACAAAAATTTGTACTAATGAATATATTCCTGTAAAAACACCCTCATGAGCATATTTTTCAATCTGAATTTGTGCCTGTTTAACTGAAACTCCACTCTTTTTCAATTCTATATGAATAACAGGCATTCCATTAATCAGTAAAGTCAAATCTCCACGCCGATCATTTGCTAATGAATTCTTTGCCTTGTATATAGGTTGTTGCGCAATCTGATATCTAGAAGATCCAGCAGCAATTTCATTTCGATCATATATTTTCAAACTAATCTCTTTTCCAAAATGCATCTTATCATCTTGATTATCACGTTTTATAGAAACAGTTTTCCCATTTATAAATCCATTTAATTTTAACGGGGTTCTCAATGTTTTAATTTGATCTATTATTTGATCCATTTCCGTTCTGGTCAATGGATAATCATTTAGTCGATCTATATCTCTATTATTTTCATATAAAATATCAGCCCAATTTTGAATTAACTCATCTTCAGTTGGATGTTTTAAAACTTTATTTTCCCAACCATATTTGCATAATATTTTAATTAAGGCATCTTCAAAGTCTGATTCTTTATTAAATATCATTTGTATGCTCCTTCCTTATAAAAATCTTATAATTAAACGTAATTTACGCCAAAAAAACAAACGCTGATGAAGGGTGATAAGGTTGTCGAGGCTGGAAAAATATTCTCCAATTTGTTTTTGTTCATCTTTTGAAGGGATTTCGAATGTCAAGTTTTCAAGCACAGATTGGCTGATATTTTTATTCGCACTATTTGTTGCCTGTGACATTATCTGGTCACGGACTTTCTTTGTTGCAAAAACAAATTTCTTAAAATCGTTATTCAATCCATATTCATCTCTAAAGCGAATTATAAAACCTGAATACGTAGTATTTTCAAGGGTTTCTGCAACTAATGCAGCCTCTCCGACGCCTTCAAGTTTTACAGACGAACGGACAAAAAGCACATCTCCTTTTTGTAAAGAGTACTCTAACAATTGCTTTTCTGATGCCTCTGCAAGACCTAAACTCTTGACATCAACAACATTATTTCCAAATATATTTTGCAAATTCACAAAAGCATATCCGTGTCCCATTGCATCTTTAGAAAAGTTCATTCCATTCTTTAACGAACCTAAATCCCCTAACTTACGCTGTTCCCAAGGGTCAGTAAATCCTTTGAAGCGAATACTAGGAGTTTTATTATTTTCCATATTATTTTCCTCCTAATAACGTTTTAAATTCATCTAAACCAAGCATGTCAAAATCATTCCCTTGCAAATCATTTAACATCGAAATCAAAGATTTTTCTGTTTTTGAAATTTCTTCTTCTAAATCTGAATAAGTAGTTTCATATTTCTTGGATAGCAAATCAATTTTAGATTCAAAATCATTTAATAATTTAATGGGCAAACTACTAATGCTTTGCATTAGTGGTTCAAGCCATTTTGAATTTAATGAATCATCAATTTGTTCATAAGTTAGATTTTCAATTGTGGATTTTGTATTTAATTCCAATTCGGCTATTTCCGATTTTAATGCTTTATTCAATTCTTTTTTCTTAGTAACTAAAGAGCTATAATTTTTTAATTTTTCTCTTGTTTCTAACTCCACATCAGTATCTTTGATAAATTGTTTAATACATTTATCAACAATTTTATTGCCCTCATCGTCATAAAATTCCATTTCTTTTTCTTCATCTGTAAGGTTTTCAATAATATCGTTAATTTCAGAATCGATTTCGGACACTTGATTTTCTTTATATATTAATTCTCTTTTTTCATTAATCAGATACTTACCTTGGATAAGATCAAATGGTAATAAATGACCAATCCAACCTTCTTGAACTTCTACTTCTTTCTCTTTTTTCTTTTTGAGAACCATATTAGGATCAACAACTTTAGCAGCATCTATTCCTTCAGTTTGGATAATTTCAATATCCCCAGAAATCATATTCCATTCATCGTTTAAATATTGATAGGCCTCATATTGATCGATTAAAGGAATATTTTTTAGTCTATTAAAAATTTCATTACTGATTATTTCCTCAGTTTTTGCAATGTTTAAGTTATTAGCATCATCAATTAATAAAGTTTTTAAATAAATTTCAAAACCATTAAAAGCATTTTTGTATTCATTCATGAAATGTTGAACATCTTGATTATTTTTGATGATATTTTTAACGTTGTCTGATTTTAATGTGCTATATGGCTCATTATTAGATTGGAATAATTCATCTTTTAATGATGGAAAAGCATTCCAAAAATCTTCATAGTCTTTAATTTCAGAATTAGGAATTCCCCCAAACATAGATGCATAAATATCATAAGATTCTGTTTTTTCTGATGAATCAACATATCTAGGAATATTTAAGTTATAGTCATTGGAACGAATTTCATCACGACTTACAACTTTGCAATATTTATCAATATCTTTTCTGTTCTTAATCGCATCTGTAATTTTTCGTATATCACATGCCCTTAGTTTATTGTTTTTTCCTTCTTTAATAAATCCTTTAGAAGCATCAATAATTAACGTATCCGTATTATTTCTCTTTTGTTTTAAAACCATGATAATGGTTGGAATACCTGTCCCAAAGAATATATTGGCAGGCAATCCAATGATGGTATCAATCTTATTTTTCTCAATTAAATTTTTACGAATAGTTCCTTCTTCGCCACCACGGAATAAAACACCGTGAGGTAAAACAATTGTCATAATACCATCTGGTTTAATATGGTATAAGTCATGTAATAAGAATGCATAATCTGCCTTTCCTTTTGGTGCCATACCATAATCAGCATATCTAGGATCATTTCCTTTGTCAGTTGGATCCCATTTTTGAGAATAAGGTGGGTTAGATGTTACAGCATCAACATATAAAGGCTCATATGTACCAATTGGATCAGAATCTTCAAAATCAGGCCAGTCCTCTTCCAACGTGTCCCCGTTACGCACTTTAATATTATCTGGTAAGATTCCACGCATTACCAAATTCATACGCGTTAAGTTATATGTGTTTTTCTTTAATTCTTGCGCATAATATTTAATATTGTCTTTACTATCCATGTGTTTCGAAACACTCTTACCAATATTGATTAATAAAGAGCCTGAACCTGAACATGGATCATAGATTTTAATTTCAGATCTATCTTTTAAATGTTCAGCGATAATTTCTGACATAAGTAAAGAAACTTCATGTGGAGTATAGAATTCTCCAGCTTTTTTCCCTGCATTTGCTGCAAAATTAGATATTAAATATTCATAGATAAATCCTAAAACATCATAATCTTGTTTATCATCCATAGGAATATCTTTGATTAAATACAATAAATCTCGAACAGCTTTGCTTTGTTCTTTAGCAGTAGATCCTAAGTTACTTAGTCCCGTTTCTAATGTTTGGAATATTCCATCAAATACACGTTTATAATTCGTACCAATCAAACGACTGAATGCAGATAAAGCATCACGTACATTTGCAATATCAAAATCATGTCCTTCACTAATCCATGTTGAAAATAAGTTTTCATAAGAAATAAAATATCCTAAACCACTTTGCACAAATTCAACAATTTCTGCATCTTCTTCATTAACTAACTTTATATCTTCTTTGGCAAAGTCATTCTTTAATAAAAAGTCTTCTTCTCTATCTGACAAAAATTTATAAAAGATAAAGCCTAGAATATAATCTTTATATTCACTAGCTTCAATCTTGGATCTCATTTTATTAGCTGATTCCCATATTTTTTTGGCTAATTGTTGTTTATTCATATAGCATATCTCCTTATTTTTTTGAAAGTATTATTATTTGAAATTAATCAATTCAAATTAGTGACTTCCCAAATTGCTCAATTGTATCTTCAGATCCTCTATCTGATACATTTTTTCCCATTGCATTTTCAATTAGATTCAATAATTTTTTTGCTCTGTCAATAAAGTAGTTATCAAAATCATCCTGCTGTAAATATTCAAAATTAACCATATGCGATTCAATTCTATCTTTTAATTCATTTTCTGTTAATCCATCAACTTTATTTAATATAGTTTGCGTATATTTACTTGGAGAATCTCCTCCAATTGATCTATTTGTTGGCGGTAAAATAGGAGTTTTATTTACAATAGAATTATATTTTTGACGCTTAATTCCTACTTTTTGACAATATGCTTCTGGAAAAATATGATGGATATCAGGTGAAAGAATGACACTGTTTACCAAATTCATTTTCGAATTATCCATGAAATCTCTGCAATCTGCTTTGTATAATAGAGCCATAATTCCTTTATAAGCTGCACTTAAACGTGTTTGCAATGTCAACAAACGTGTTGCTGAAAAGAAGGAACTATTAACTGTTCTCATTTGACTAGGACGTTTGTACACTTCATCTATGATATCTTCGATATCATTTGCATACCTAGTTTCATTTGCACCTCCATACATTTCTCCAAGAATACCACACCAATACCATCGCTCTAAAATCTTTTTGGTATTGGGTTCATTACACGTTTTCTTTCCTAAATATGCGCAAGTTGCAGAAAGTGGAATTAATTGGGTTGTATAAGGTAAATCTCTTTGTCTAAATACATATTCATTTTGAAGTAAAAATTCTCTTGCTATTTTATATCCATCAAGCACTGCATCTCTATTTTCTAAATAAGATTCATAAGGTAAATTTAAAACATCTTTTTTCTTACAAGAAATTGTTCCGCTTTTTCCATTAACTTTGTTTTTGTAAGAAGTATATAAAGTAACTGATGTCAAAAAATTGATTTCATCAATTCCATCTAATAAATCAGTTCTTAACGTTTCATTTTCAGCCCTAATTATTTTTTTACATTTTTCCCAATCTTTTCTTAAATCGAACTCATTAGTAGCATAAGTTGCTGTAACCAATTCAAATACGGTTAATGGAACTCCACCTGTATTTACATTCTCAAAAACTTTACATACAGCTTCTCGTGGAGTGGATTTATCCAGTGTAATTACTGGCAATTTATACTGTAGAATGGTTTCAACAACTTCTTTTTGAAATCTATTTAACAAATCATTAGCATCCTTATCATTTTGATGGTACATCATGTATCCAAAATTCCATTGCATTAATTGTGTATTATCATAGATGATATTTATTGGAAACATCTTTAATTGATATTCTAATTCTCTTGTTGATAAGTCCATAATAATATCACGATCAAAATTAGCCTTAATCTTTCTATCTTCTGGAACGCTCACAACAGCATCTAGTCGATCCTCATTATCATCTAAACATTTATTCATATCCAAATAATAAAACCTTTTTATAGACTTACCTTTATCTGTTTTTGTAGCAACAACCTGATTGCTATATGTTGACTGATAAATTGATGTTAATCTTTGTTGTCCATCTAATACTAAATATTCTGGAGTAGCATTTTTATTTTCAACTCCAGTAATAGTACGATATTTGAATTTAATATCAGGATTTCCATATTGTAATTGCATTACAGCTCCCATAGGATACCCTTGAGATAAACTTGCAATAATTCCTCGAATTCGATTATCATCCCAAGTCCAATCTCTTTGAAATTCAGGTAATTGTATTTTCCCTTCTTGGACATCGTATAGTATTTGTCTTAAATCTGTGTCATTTGACCTTGGTAAAACTATCATTATTGGTTCCTCACTATCTCTACAATATCATCAAAACTACAATTTAATGTTGTACAAATTTTTATTAAAGAATCCATTGAAACTGTTTGATTCTTTGAAAGTTTTGCTAATGTCCCAGGAGTAAGTCCTGCTATTTTTGCAAATTCAGTTTTCTTCATACCTTTATCAATTAACAATTTAAACAATCGATTATAACTAATTTCCATATGATTAGACCTCTTTCTTTATTTTTAATTATAGAGGAAATAGATATAAACATAAATATAAATATCACATTTTAGTGATATTTCAGACTGTTGACAAAGTG
>OHQQ01001349.1_pt1 | contig 11312 bp, 7 predicted proteins | sample 1578211 | NCBI WGS metagenome assembly OHQQ01 (sample SAMEA3879539, study PRJEB24766) | human gut metagenome | biome: human-associated habitat; feature: feces | place: USA | collected 1985/1987
TTTGAAATCAGCAAACGAATACCGCACAGTTCCATCCTGTCCATACAGAAAGGAAAAATATCCCACTATGACGAATTGTTCAAAAAGTACGCCAAAGAAATTGACTGGGACTGGCGGCTGCTGGCTTCGCTGGCCTACACGGAATCGAACTTCGATACGACCGCCGTCTCATGGGCAGGCGCCAAGGGATTAATGCAACTGATGCCGCGCACCGCACGTGCCATGGGCGTCCCTGCCGGAATGGAACAGAACCCGGAAGAAAGCATCAAAGCCGCCGTGAAATACATTGCCGCCACTGCCAACTCTTTCCGCCGCATTCCCGACCCCGATGAACGAATCAAGTTTATCCTGGCAGCCTATAATGCCGGCATCGGACACATCACAGATGCTATGGCCCTGGCCGAAAAATATGGAAAAAACAAATACATCTGGGACAATAATGTAGCCGACTATATTCTCTTGAAAAGCAGCGAAGAATATTTCAACGACCCCCTCTGCAAGAATGGTTACTTCCGCGGAGTAGAAACCTTCAAGTTTGTAAAAGAAGTGATAAGCCGGGGCGAAGTCTACAAGAGCAAAATCAAGCACTGAAACGGATACGGAACCGTGTCAGTCCGTCGGAATAAGTGCGCAAAGAGAACGTGCATCCGTGCTTCATCAGCACTTCACGAATAAATATCAGACCGATACCCTGTCCGTTGGGTTTGGTAGAAAAGAAAGGACTGAATAATTTCGCTTCCACCTCTTTGCTGATGCCGGCTCCCGTATCGGCAATCTCAAGCATGGTAGGAAAGACAGAAGTACGAATAAAAATATTGCCTTCCTCACCGATACTCTCGGCAGCATTCTTTATGATATTCACCAATACCTGTTCAAACAGGGAAGTATCCATGCGTACATGCGGATTTTCATCGCACAAAGTCAAGTGCAGCGTTATATTACGGTTGCGGCAAACAGTCTCCATAAACATTTTACAAGCCGCCACACGGTCGTTCAGAGAGACCAATTGCAATTGCGGTTCAGGAATTTTCACCACATTGGCAAAGTTAGTAATGAAACGGCTCATGCTATAACAGCGGTCCACGCATACTTTCATCACCTCACGAAGGTCTTCGGTATCGTCCATACACTCCAAAGCACCATCCACTGTATCAAGAGTGGAAGTAATGCCCGCCACCGTATTGTTGACTTCATGCGCAATCATGCGAATCACCTTTTCGTAAGCCTTCTTTTCGGCCTTCACCACTTCGGAGGTCAGACTTTCTATCAGGATAAACGGATGCGCAAATCCCCGGTCTACAAACGAAAGACGCGAACAACGATAAATCATGGAGTCACTCAGACGAACCGTCTTGCTGGCATCTTTCGGTATGCGCTCTATCTCTTCCGCCAAAGGCGAAGTAAGTTCACAAAGCAAACGTCCCTTCACTTCATCGTCTGTCACATAATCCAGATAACGGAGCGCGGCAGCATTAATCATGGAGACATGTCCGTCAAGAGTCAGAATGATCAGTCCCATAGGAGATACGCTGACCAGCAAATCAAGAAAATGATTTTGCTCGCGCAAGCGCAGTCGTTCGTCTTTCAACTGTTCCATCATGCGGTTGAATACAAGCACAATGCGGTCGGCTTCCTTCTGCCCCACCGGAGTGAGGCGACTGCTGAAATCCTGTTCGCGGAGTAAATCCATACCATTGCCGATAGTATCCAATGGTTTAATCACCTTGCGGTAAAAAAAGATAAGAAAGATGAGACTGAAAGTGATAATTCCCTCCACCATATAAAAGAGCATGCCGCGTTCCTTGAAAGAAAGTACCAACAGGACTCCCCAAACCGCCACCAACAACAATGATAGAATGAAGAAAAAGAACTTCAGTTTCATTTTTTTATTTAATCGTTTATCATAATATTATATTTTTCCAACCTACGATAAAGAGCAGCGCGACTGATACCGAGTGCTGTTGCCACCTGTGACATGTTATTATTGTACTTCTCCAATGCCTGCAAAATCGTCTGCCTTTCAATCTCTTCCAACGTCATACCCTGCAGATTAGAGGTCACTTTCGGCTCCACCGGGCATTGATATTGCGCTTTGAAGTCTTCGGACATCAACACCTGTTTGCCGCTCACCAGCAACGTACGCTCCACCAGGTTCTTCAATTCGCGGATATTCCCCGGATAAGGCAATCTGCTGAGATACTCCATCGCTTCGACCGTAAAATCCACTTTAGGCAAACCATTGGCTTCACATTGCTTATCGGCAAAGTAACGCACCAGCAACGGAATATCCTCACGGCGCTCGCGCAAAGCAGGAAGATGTACCGTTATCAGATTAATGCGATAAAACAAATCTTCACGGAAAGTATGTTCCCGAACCATCCGGGAAAGGTCGGCATTGGTGGCACTCACCACACGGATATCCACCTTTCGCGGACGACTGTCGCCCAAGACCTCAAAGGTTTGCTCTTGCAGCACCCTAAGCAATTTGACTTGGCAACTCAAGTCCAAATCTCCTATCTCATCCAAGAAAATAGTTCCCTTGTCCGCCAGTTCAAAACGCCCCATACGGTCGGAAGTAGCATCCGTAAACGCTCCTTTTTTATGACCGAACATTTCACTTTCCAGCAACTCCTTGCTGAACGAAGAACAGTTAACCGCTACAAAATTCTGCCGTGCACGCTTACTACTGTAATGGATGGCCTGGGCAAATACCTCCTTACCCGTGCCCGTTTCTCCAGTCAACAGTACAGGAACATCAGTCCCTGACACCTTCTGAGCTAATGAAACAGCATCCTTCAGGACTTTGGATTCTCCCAGGATAGAATCAAAAGAGTACGTCTGTCCCACCTTCTTCTCCAGTTTTTCCAACCGCACATTCATACGCGCTTTCTCTACAGCACGGCTTATCAGAGGAATAATCTTGTTATTATCGTCTCCCTTGGTGATGTAGTCGAAAGCACCGTTCTTGATGGCCTGCACCCCATCGGGAATATTGCCGTGCGCTGTCAGCAGAATAACTTCCACATTGGGTGCCGCCTTCTTGATAGCCAACACCAGGTCTACCCCATTTCCATCGGGCAGAAACACATCACACAAAACTACATCGGGATTTTGGAGTTCCAGTTGCTTCAGGGCAGCCCTGCAATCACCAGCCTGACAGACGTCATATCCCTCCAACTCCATCATCCGTGTCAGAAGGGTACGGATTTGTACCTCATCATCAATGATTAGAATCTTACTCATATCTATTCGATAAGTTTTTAAACTGATAACGGTAAAAAACAGGGTGTGCAAATATAAGCTTTTCCCAAATACCAACGGCATATCTTTTGAACTTTTATAGGTGAAGGGGCAAGAGCCTGCCACCAACCGGGATATGAATATCCCACCACAACAATGCCACAGCGGCATTATGCAGGCCTAGTCCCAGTGACAGCCCCTCATGCCTCCCCCTTCCATTTTGGAAAGAGGCCACCTGAAATGAAAAGCCGGAAGGAAGAACATCCGGATGAATGCAATTATGAAACTGTTAAAAAAGAAACAAGAAATGAAAGTTTGTAAATTCGGCGGAACTTCCGTCGGCACCGTAGAGAGAATGAAACATGTAGCAACACTCATTAAAGATGCAACACCCAAGATTGTGGTACTGTCTGCCACCGCAGGCACCACCAACCATCTGGAGGAGATTGCCGCCAACTTGTTCAACCGTGAAATAGAACAAGCCCACGACCGCATCACCCGGCTGGAATTCCAGTTCATCGAATTTGCCAATGGGTTGCTGACCGACGAGAAACTGAAACGGGAAGCAATAGATTATATCCTCGACCGCTTCCAGCAACTATGGAAATTTACCAAGAACTCTTTCACCTCCGTCGAAGAGAAGGAGGTGCTGGCACAAGGCGAACTTATCAGTACCGCTCTGATGCATTTCTACCTGCGCGAGCTGAAAATTCCCAATGCACTGCTTTGTGCATTCGACTTCATGCGTACCGGCCCCGACAACGAACCCGACTTGGAATATATAGAACAAAAACTCCGAGAACAGCTTGCCTGCCATCCCGGCATCAATCTCTTCATCACTCAGGGTTTCATCTGCAAGAATGCCTATAACGAAACAGATAACCTGAAACGCGGCGGCAGTGATTACACTGCTTCCCTCATTGGCACCGCCCTCCAAGCAGACGAGATACAAATATGGACGGACATAGATGGCATGCACAACAATGATCCGCGCGAGGTGTCAGGTACCCGCCCCGTGAAACGCCTCAGCTTCAACGAAGCCGAACAACTGGCCTTCTATGGTGCCAAGATACTGCATCCCTTCTGTATCGCCCCGGCACGCCTAAGGAATATTCCCGTCCGGTTGCTTAACTCTATGGAACCGTCGGCAGAAGGCACGCTAATTTCCAACCTGCAGGACGACAATATCATCAAGGCCATAGCCGCCAAGGACCACATCATATACATAAAGTTCGAATCGAACCATAATCTGTGTCCCTATCTGTTCATCAGCAAGATTTTCGACATTTTTGCCAAGTACCGTACCCCCCTCTGCCTGCTGGTATCCTCCAATCTGGACGTATCTGTGGCTATAGACGACTGCACTCGTTTATCGAACATCATCTCCGAACTACGCCAATATGCCCATGTATTGGTAGAAGACCGCATGACCATCGTCTCCGTGGTGGGCAACATGCAATGGGAATATGCCGGGTTTGAGGCAAAGATTATGGAGGCGCTAAAGGACATCCCCCTACGGATGATTTCATATGGCAGCAGCAATAATGACGTGGCATTCGTCATTAAGAATACAGACAAAAAAAGGGCTTTACAAGCCCTAAATGATAAGTTATTCCAACCGGAATATGCAGAACGGAACTAAAAGAAATGGTTCCGTATCTCCTTCGCGATGTAACGGCCCATCAGCTCCTGCCCCGGTTTGTCGGGATGCAACCCGTCGCGCAGATAGCGCCCGCTACCGGAAGGCTGCTCAAACTTTTCGGTGATACCACAATTGGAGTAACAGTCTATCAGCTGCACGGAAAGCGCCCGGCACAACTCACGCAAGATGGCAATCTTCTGCAGATTCAGTGCATTGTGTTCGGGGTTGCCGGTCTGAATCGGCGTGCACACGAATACGCGGCATTGGGGATAATGCTCCAGAATGGTCTGAATGGACCAACGGGCACCGCCCGCCATGGTGTTGACATCTACTTCATCGAGCGTCTTCCCTTTAAGGGCCTCTTCGGCACTACCCAAGTTACGGTCATTCGTTCCCATAGAGAACACAAAGACATCGGGCGCAGGGTAAGCGCCACTTTCCACTTCGGCTATGAACTTCTGGATATGCACCTTTGACACGTTGTTGTGCCGCATCTGTAACTCATGCCTATCCTCCGTAACCTGCCAACCGCCAGAGATGCCGGCAAAAGCTTCGCTGCCATAATCCTGAGTATCGGGATGGCATGCCCATGTGGCAGAACCGACCGCCACGTTGTGATGTGTAGCGAATCCGAGTTTATCCACTACAGTCTTAGACCATTGTTCGCCTGCGGTAATGCTGTTTCCGTCGCACCCGAAGTTCAGCTTGCTGAAGTCCGGATAAAGAGATTGCGCGTGCAGCGCAATCCCCATCCAGACAAGAATCCCCAAAACCATCAATCTATTCATCTTCTTATGATAGAAAACCTATGAAAAACGTTCAATAATTTCCATGCACATACGTCCGTTGTGATACGGACATTTCCAGAATCCCGCCTTGTCATCATCGGTGTTCACCGTGCCGTCAGCACGCACGCTCCAATGCCATTCTCCGTACTTGTAGTCTACCAGATGCTGCTTGATGAAGTCCCAACATCGGAGAGCCTTCTGCATGGCCACTTCGTCATCAAAGTGCTGGTAGAGGTTGGCATGTCCCACTACGTTCTCGGCCTGCACCCACCAGTGGCGGTCGGTATCGGTCTTTCCTTTATCCAGAAAAGTCTCGTATATCATGCTGCCGTCGGGCGTCAATCCTTCATCGGCAGCGGCAGCGATGTATTCTACAAGTGGTTCCACTTTCTCCAGGAGGTCCTTATCGCCCAGAACAAGGGCAGCCTCGTGTATCAACCAGGAGGCTTCGATATCGTGCCCATAGGAGACAATGCGGTATTTACTAACCCAATCATCATTGAAGAACAATTCCAGATGACCGGTCTTGATATTCAGAATCCGTTCCGTGAAAAGGCCTATCAAATTGCGCAGTTGCCTCTCCAGACGGGTATCCTTCCACATGCGGAAAAGATTGGTATAAGGTTCCAGAATATGCAGATGGGTATTCATCGTCTTGCGCTCGTTCTCATCCTTGGCGCTGAGGCGCATGTCGGCTATCTCTCCCCATTCGCGGGTCAAGGCTTCACAATAACCGTTCTTCACGGGGTCGAAGCTATGCTCTTCGATAGTCTCGAACAAACGGATGGCATATGCCAGCGCTTCATCATCGCCCGTGGCACGAGCATATTCACTCAGCCCGTAGATGGCGAAACCCAAAGCGTAAATCTGCTTCTTGGTATCGAGCGGATTGCCTTTATAGTCGAGAGACCAGTAAACTCCGCCAAATTCATTGTCGTAGAAACGGTCGATAAGAGTGCGTTTGGCACGCGTAGCCGTTTCCAGATACTCCGGCCTCCTCAGCAAGCGGTATGCAGCCGAAAAGGTCCACAAGATGCGGGCGTTCAGGATGGCCCCCTTTTCAGCTTCGGGCTTCACCTCCTCTCGACCCGTGATACGGCCGTAGAAGCCGCCGTTCACTTCATCCGTCATTCTGTTTATCCAGAAGGGGAGGATATTGGAGACCAACTCCTCCTCCATCTCCTGTTTCATCTTCTTGATATCCACAAGTTTTTGAGTTATGAGTTATAAGTTATTCTGCTGAAGGTTCTCACGGCGCTCTTTCAGGTCTGCATTGATGGCTGCCATACGCGTCTTATTCAATGGATAGATGAATACGACAACGATGGAAAGTGCGGCTATCGCAGCAGGAATAAAGCTCATCAGATACTTCAAGCCATCCAGCGCCTCGGGAGTCTGCACGGCATTCTCTGCGGTATTGTAACCGAAGAATGCCAACAGTGCCATTACTGCCCAGCCTGCAAATGCACCGCCAAACTTCTGCGCCATAGAACCGGAAGAGAATATCAGCCCCGTAGAGGATGTGCCATCCTTTTGCTCGGCATAGTCCGCCACATCCGCATACATGCTCCAAATCAACGGAGATACGATACCGGTGCAGATGGAGATAAGCACCTGGAAAATCATCATCAGCCACCATCCCAGCCCGTCATTCGGCACAAAGAAGAAGAGCACGCTGAGCACTACCAGGCACACGAGCGAAATGATATAAGTGGACTTCTTTCCAAACTTCATGGACAGAGGCACAGCCAGCGCCACACCAATCATATTACACACTTCACCCACCATCAGGAACAAGCCGGCATACAATACCAGATTGAACACCCCGAAATCGAGGAATGCATTGGCACTGATATAGTCCTTGAAGAAGTAGGCGGCAGTAGCTCCGCGTACCGTATTGAAGAAATTCGACAACAACGCCGCACCATTCAATATCCACCAAGGCGAATTGCGCACCAGTGACTTCACATCCTTACCGATGGATTCGGACGCCACACTCTTGACATGCTCGCGCGTCATGCTAAAGCAAAACAGAAAACCCAAAAAGCAGAGCGTGGCAATGCATACCATGGCATATTGCCAACTGGAAGCATTGCTATAGTCCATTGATTTAAACCAATTACACAATGGCTCCCATGCTCCCAAAGCGATAAAACTACCTCCGTATGCAAAAAACATACGGTAAGAAGAGAAAACCGTTTTTGTATTCGAATCATCAGTCATTACTCCCAGCATAGCCCCGTATGGTACATTGATTGCCGTATATACCGTCATCATCAGGATGTAAGTGACATAAGCCCATACCAGCTTACCCGTTGTCCCCATGTCGGGCGTTGTAAAAAGTAAAATCCCGGCAATGGCAAAAGGAGCTGCAATCCACAACAAATAAGGACGGTATTTACCCCAACGCGTATGAGTACGGTCTGCAATGACTCCCATCATCGGATCGGACACTGCATCCCAAATACGTGTCACCAGCATCAGCAATCCTGCATCAGCCAAGCTCAAACCAAAAATATTCGAATAGAAGAACGGTAAGTAATAGGAGAATATTTTCCAGAACATAGAGGAAGACATATCCCCAAAACCATAACCGATTTTCTCTTTTAGTGTTGCCATAGTATGTTGTATTTTTATTATTTCATTATCTGCAAATTCTTGTCTATCAGCTTCTTCAACGTTTCTACCGAAGCTGATGAAGACAAGCCGTCAGCAGGCGTATTCATGCAATAGTCCACCAGCTTATCAATGGTAGAGGTAGCCACATGCATCCGCGTGTCGGAAGAAGCGTAGTAGATGAATACTGTTCCGTCTTCGTCGGCAATCCAGCCGTTGGTGAAAAGTACATTGCTTACGTCACCTATACGCTCCTCACCCTCGGGTACCATAAAGGCCCCACCGGGAGTGGCAATCAGTTTCGTCGGGTCTTCCAGGGAAGTCATGTACATATAAAGCACATAACGCAATCCGGCGGCACAACCGCGGACACCATGAGCCAGATGCAACCAGCCTTTCGGAGTCTTGATGGGATGCGGACCTTCACCATTCTTCACCTCCTTGATGGTGTGATAGTAGCGCCGGTCGATAATCTTCTCTTCCTTCACCTCGGCATGGGTTATGTCGTCCACCAGCGCCCAGCCGATACCACCACCGCTGCCGGCATCAATAAAGCCATCCTGCGGACGGGTATAGAGGGCATACTTGCCATCTACAAACTCCGGGTGCAGCACCACGTTGCGCTGCTGACTCCTGGTCTTCAGGTCGGGCAGGCGTTCCCAGTTCTTCAAATCCTTGGTGCGGGCAATGGCAGCTGTAGCCGTAGCCGAGGACAAATCACCGGCAGGCGCATTGTCGTCGTGGCGTTCGGCGCAGAAGATACCGTAAATCCAGCCGTCCTCATGAGCCGTGAGGCGCATGTCGTATACATTCGTTGCCGGAATCGCGTCTTCGGGCATGGTGATGGGATAATCCCAGAACCGGAAATTATCAATGCCGTTGGGACTCTCGGCTACGGCAAAGAACGACTTGCGGTCAGCGCCCTCTACACGTACCACCATCAGATACTTGCCATTCCACTTAATGGCCCCCGAATTCATGGTCGCATTCATACCGATACGTTCCATCAGGTACGGGTTGGACTTCTCATCCAAATCATACCGCCAGAATACAGGTGTATGAGCAGCCGTCACTACCGGATATTTATAGCGGGTGAATATGCCATTGCCGTCTTCCACGGCCACATTCTTTCTCGTAATCAACTCTTCGTGTTTCTGAAAGAGCCTCTCTACCTTTTCTTTAAAAGCTTCCATGTCTGTTATATTGATTGTTTGTTTATTGATACAGATTTACATCAGCTGCAAACAGCGTCTTGGGATTGTTATAGAACTCCACAAAATCCTCCGCAGATGTCTGTCCCGGATAGGGGGCATAGTAATGGGTCACCTTTTCACGGGCATTGCGCCACACCAGCACATAGGCAAGCGGATATTTCTCCAACGCAGGCAGCAGAGTACCAGTCCACCATTTGGCATCGGGAATTCCTTCGTAACCGGTTTCGGTCACAGCAATCACCTTATTGTGTGCTTTCCCTACACTGTTGATAATGGAAAGTGCCCTATCCATCCCGGCAAGATAGGCATCCCGATCGAACTGATAGGTATCGAAACCGATAACGTCTATCAACTCGTCGCCCGGATACTTCTTCAAGTATTCCGTCGTGTCCTTGGGTTCCGTGCCCGGAGAGTAAGCATAAAGTGCATTGTCCACTCCTTTGGCCTGCAGAGTATCCACTGTCATGTGCCACAATGCCTTATACTCTTCAGGGGTACACAGTTTTTCGCCCCACCAGAACCAGCTGCCGCTGTGTTCGTGCCAGGGACGGAAAAGTACGGGTATCTTCACGCCGTCCGCCGTCTTCAACGAATGAAGGAAATCGGCCACTCCTCCCAACCAGCCGGCAAATTTCTGGTGATTCTCGCCACCAGGCAAGATGGACTTCACCACCGTCGTATCCGATACATCCCAGGCATCACCGCCCGTCTTGGGATTGCGCGCATGCCAACTGAGCGAAACCATGCCGCCCCGCTGATACTGATTGATTATCTCTTTCCTGATTTTATCGAAGGGAACCTTATCCAGATTGGCGGCATTCCCAAGTTCCAGCTCTCCCAAATCAAAGCTGATAACAGCCGGATAGTCGCCACACACGCTTTTCACATCCGAACGGCCTTCCTCACCTTCCCAGCCGATACCATATACCGTATCGTCATGATGGCCGAGCATGATACCTTTGGAAGGGATTTTTTTCAAGTTAGCCAGTAAGTTCTCCGTTTCCTGCGTACGCGCAGCAGCCGTCTCTTCATTCACACTCTGTTCTTTCTTGGAAGAACCGCAGGCGGTCAACAGACTTGCCGCCAGAATCATCATAGCAAATTTTACTTTTCTCATATCCATGTTTTTCAATCTGGTATTGTTATTGGTAACACTAATTCCTGGCACAAAGATAGCGGATTGCACCAAGAGAAAATGATACAATTTTATCCCTTTACTGTATTAAAAAACAGAATATAAAAAACGTATCATCTAACTTTCACCGGAACGCGCTTCCGCGAGACAATTCCCCGTTCCACTTTCCGGCGTTCCAGCTTCACCGGTTCGCTTGTAAAATCGGGAACATTGTACGAGTAGACCAGACGGTCGTAATACTCCCACGGATTTTCCTGAGGAAGCAGGAAAGGCTTGCCCACCACCCCATTCTCATCCATACTTGCCAGATACAGACGGGTATAAAGCCCATCTCCCCTGCGGCTACTGAACACAAACCATCGGGAGTTACTGCTCCAGTTATGGAAACTTTCCGTATCATCGCTGTTCACCTCCTTTATGGGACGCATACCGCCATCCTTCAAATCCAACAGCCATAAATCGGCTTCTTTATGCCAAATTGAGAAATTCCCGTAATCCGACAAAGTAAACATGATATACTCACCGTCGTACGAGGGCCTCGGGAAGGAGATGCTTTTCTTCATAGCTGCCGCATTGACCAGCGTATCTATCGTTTCGCCAAATGTCCCGTCTTCCGGATTGAAATCTATACTACACAAGCTATAACGTATTTCCTTATATTCTGCCGGTATCGGCTT
>OHQQ01001358.1_pt1 | contig 11227 bp, 9 predicted proteins | sample 1578211 | NCBI WGS metagenome assembly OHQQ01 (sample SAMEA3879539, study PRJEB24766) | human gut metagenome | biome: human-associated habitat; feature: feces | place: USA | collected 1985/1987
TGCCGCTCATGCCCTCGCCCAGCTGGTCTGCAAAGTAATGCAGCAGCGGCATCAGTTTCTGGAAGGGCATCCGGGTGGGACCGATCAATGCAATGGAGCCCCACAGGCCTCCGCCCACCAGATACCGGTCGCTCACGATGCACAGGCCCGGGATCTGCGGTTCCAGATCCTCGCCCAGCAGCACGCTCTCACTGCGTTCTGCCGGAGGTGCGATCAGGCCAGCGGCCTGCTCCTCGTCGTTCAGCAGTGTGAGGATGTCGCCCACCTTGCCGTCCAGCTGAGGCCAGTCCAGCAGGTACTGCTCGCCGCCCAGAAATACGTGGGGCTTGACGGAATCCTGCAGGATGGCAGCCGCTGCACTGATAACGGGCACCAGCTCCGGGTCGATCTGGCTGCACAGCTCTGCCAGCAGCCGGGTGGAAAGATCCACCGGCGCTACAAAGGTAAGGTTGCGGTTGAGCAGTGCGGCAAGTGCTGCCGCATTCTCGCGGGAAAGGCCGGTGCGTACCCGTGCCACACGGGTACGAACGTAACCGGCCGTGGTAACGGCCAGCACAGCCGCTGCGCTGCGGCCCACCTGAACCACTTCATAGTGGGCGATGCACAGATCCTCGGCACATGGGGTGCTGATGGCGGCGGTGCAGCCGCTGATGGCGGCCAGCGCCTTGGCGGCACCTGCGGCCAGCTTTTCCGGCTCGTGGTCAAGGCTTGCGAACACCGCATCCACCCGGGCGCGGCTCACACGATCCAGCGGCTGATCGTCGGTCAGCAGATTATCAAGGTAGTAACGGTAGCCCTTGGCACTGGGCACACGGCCCGCGCTGGTGTGGGGCTGCTCCAGCAGACCCAGCTTTGTCAGCGCCGCCATCTCATTGCGAAGCGTTGCGCTGGAAACTGCCATGTCAAAGTAGTTTGCCAGCACGCTGCTGCCAACGGGCTCGCCTTCGAGACCATACAGCGCCACGATCGCCTGCAAGACTCGCTGCTTGCGTGCATCCATCGTCATAGCGCCTGCCTCCTTTTTGCGTTCGCTTTGTTTGTTTAGCACTCCTTGTTCCTGAGTGCTAAGACCATTATAGCCAATTTTCCGGTGCTGTCAAGCCCCTTGGAAAAATGTTTTAAAAGATTCATAATTCTGTCATAAAGGCCGCACAAAAAAGAGCCGCCCTGCGGCGGCTCTCCTATATAATAGATCATTCCTCCATCTGCTTTGCCAGAAATGCCGCCGCCACGTTCACCGCCTTGAGCTGGGCGGCATCGGGCTGGGCAGTGCGGTCCTCCGTAAGCAGGCCCACACTGCCGGTGACATCCCCCGCCGCAATGATGGGCACAGCGCACAGCAGCGCCCGGGGTGAGCCCTCACAGGGCAGCAATGCCTTTTCGGGGCTGCCATCGCTCTGGTAGGGCTTGCGGCTGTCCATCAGCTTTTCCAGCGGCTGGCTCACGCTGCGGTCGGCCAGATCCCGCCTGCCCGCACCGGATGCCGCCAGAATGCGGTCCCGGTCTGAGACAAAGGCCGTCAGGGCAAAGCACTTGCTCAGCACATCCACATACTGGGCCGTCACCCCGCTCAGTTCCCCCATGGGCGAATACTTTTTGAAGATGACCTCGCCGTCCCCTGTTGTGAAGATCTCCAGCGGGTCTCCCCTGCGGATGCGCTGGGTGCGGCGGATCTCCTTGGGGATGACCACCCGCCCCAGCTCGTCGATGCGGCGCACGATGCCGGTTGCTTTCATAAGGTTCCCTTCCTTTCCATGTTCCGGTTTTGCTTCCAGATTTCTGTGAAGTATGGTTATTCTGTGGAAACAGGAAGGGAATTATTCATTCAGCTCCGGCCGAAGCCTTACCTGCGCACATACTGCGTCTTTCTGCCCGCGCCGATCCTCTCCAGAACGCCCTCCTCTGTCAGTTTTTTCAGCGCGCTTTCAATCGAGCTTGTACCAAAGCCCGGGCAGGCCTCTGCGGCCTCCTGTTTTGTAAAGGCTCCCAGCCTTTCCATCGCATAACTGCGCACTCGTTCGTACGCCGTCACGCGCTTCTGTCCCCCGCCGACCAGATCGACCCGCTGCTCAAAATCCTGATAACAGGAGCAAATCACCGCCAGCATATATTTGATAAACGGTGTCGGGTCATTTTCCTCCTCATGCCAGTGCTGATCAGCCTGCGCCAGTGCTGCATAGTACTCATCCTTAGTCTCTGCAATTGCTTTTTCAATGCTGATGTACTGCCCCACAACATATCCATTCTGATACAGCATCAAAAGGGTCAGCAGCCGGCTCATTCTGCCGTTACCATCATTGAAAGGATGGATACAGAGAAAATCCAAGATAAAACAGGGGATCAAAAGCAGGGGATCAACGAGTTCTCTGTGCAGCACATCCTGATAAGTGCAGCAAAGTGCCTCCACAGCACCCGGTGTCTCGTATGGTTCCAGCGGGCGGAACAGCACATGGCGTTCCCCGCTGGGAAGGGTCATATCGATCTCATTGGGTGTAGTCTTAAAATGTCCTCGATAGGTCAAATTCGTATATTTCAGCAGATCACGGTGCAGTTGCAGGATGTACCCCGGCTCTACCGGAATATAGGCATAGTTCTCGTGGATGAGATTTAAAACATTCCGATATCCCAATATCTCCATTTCGTCCCGGTTACGTGGAGTCGTTTTATCTTCAACCAGCTGTTTCAGGCGTGCATTGGTCGTGATGATCCCTTCGATCCGATTGGAGGACTCTGTACTTTGGATCTTTGCGATCTCCACCAGCCGCTCCAATTCAGCGGGCCTTTGTTTCAGATATAGTTCCTGCCGCCCCTTGCATTCATGGATCTTCGCAACATAAGACAAGACCTCATTATCCCAGGAGTATTCTGCAATCTTTTTATAATCAAATGTACGCATGATTCACCCATTCCTTCTCCCAGCCCGTTCTTCCTTCTCCCAATTATATGCTCATTTTGGGAGAAAGCACAAGAAACTGGGAGAAATCTTTTATCGTTCTCGTCACTCGCAGCTCCGGCCGGAGCGCTGCTTATCCTCATACATCCGGTGGTCGGCCAGGATGCGGATGGCACGCACATCGTCGCTGTCGCAGGGGTAGACCGCACAGCCACAGCTGGTGCCAACCTGCACCTCTGCATCCTTCAGGCGGTAAGGCTCCCGGATGGCTGCCTTGATCTTTTCCACCCGGCTCTTGCAGAACCCCTCCGTTACGGTTCCGTTGACGATGAGGGCGAACTCATCCCCGCCGATGCGGAACACCGCATCGCTCTCCCGCACGCAGCCCCGCAGGCGGCTGGCCACCTCCTTGAGCAGCTGGTCGCCCACATCGTGGCCGTAACGGTCGTTCACAGGCTTGAAACGGTCAAGGTCGAGGTAGAACAGGACAAACGGTATCCTGTTCAGCTCGTTTTCTTTCAACAATGCGTCAAAATAGCGTTCATTATACAGTCCGGTCAGGCCGTCGGTGTTGGCCAGGTCCTCCATCTGCTGGCGGGCCTCCTCTTCCTGCCGGAGGGCGCGCTCCTTTTCCTCCACGCGCAGGCGGGCATCGATGCGGACACCGTGCACCAGCACGATGCCTGCGCAGAAGAACAGCCCAGCCAGCAGCAGGATGGTGGCGTTCTGGATCTTCCGCATTCCACTGTCCACCATGTCACGGCCGACGATGCCCACAATGGACAGATCCTGAAAGCCCACAGGTTGGTAGACCAGATAATAGCTCTTGCCCTCAAGCCAGTAGGAAAGGCTGCCGCTGCGGCCCTCTGCCACGTCCTGCCGGGCCCGGGTCAGTGTGCCCGCATCCACCTGCGCATACTTCTGCAGGTAGTCGAACAGGTTGTCCATCCAGTCCTCGATCTCGCTCTTGGGCTCCTCCGAGAGCATCACATCGCCATCGGGATGGATGATGTAGCAGTCGCTCTGGCCGCCGTAAGCACTGCCGCCGATCAATTCCTCTATGGTCTTATTCCGATAGCTCACGGCAAGGCTGGTGTAGGTGGTGCCGTCGATCTCCACCGGCGCAATGGGCGCAGCGTATACCACCCGGCGCTCCCCGCTCCGCATGATGTAGCTGGACACCGTAGGCTTTCCGGTGCGGTACATCTCCTCAAAGGCCGTCCAGAGGTGATCCACTTTTTCATGCTTGCCCCGGATGCTCCAATATTCGCAGTTTTCATTGAACAGATACACGCTGCTGTACCGCCAGATCTCCCGCTCGGCCTCATAGCTGCGCAGGCGTTCCTCCGCCAGGCCCTCCTCATTGGCAGCCTGCAGGCTCTTGCCCCACTCGTTCAGCATGTTCCAGTTGCTCCGGCTGAAGATGGTAAACGACTTATCCACCTGCTCATAGGTCTCCAGCAGGTTGCGGGTGCCTTCGTCATAGAACTGCTGCCGGATGTACAGGATGTACCAGCACAGACCTGTCACCACGACCATCGCCAGCAGCAGCGCAGCTACCGTCCATCTTTCTTTTTTCTTCCACATATTCAGCTTCTCCTCAGCAGAGTCCCAACTCCCTGCCCTTTTCCGGCCGCATTTCCACAGCCTGCGAAACCACGCAATTCCGTCGAATCAACACTACCAAATTCTGCTTTTTCTGTCAAGGCTTTCGTCAAAGATTATTCGCTGCAAATTTGGGGCATTCTTCTATCCTTTTGCTGCTGTGTATGTTATAATAAAATGTATGGATTTCTGAGGGGGTGCTCTTATGCAGCAGATCGTGATATTGGGCGGCGGTGCAGCGGGCCTTGCCGCCGCATTGGCCGCCGCCCAGTCTGCCCCGGCAGGGGCAGTGCGGGTGACGGTGCTGGACCGCAACCACAGGTGCGGCAAAAAGCTGTTGGCCACCGGCAACGGCCGCTGCAATCTGGACAACACCGGCATTGCACCGGAGCAGTATTTCACCGCTGACCCCGCCGCCCTGCGGCCCCTGCTGGCCGCGGTGGATGCCGCCGCACCGCTGGAATGGTTCGCGGCGCTGGGCTTGTACACCCGCACCGATGAGGCCGGGCGGGTGTACCCCTACTCCAACCAGGCCGCAGACGTGCTGGCCCTGCTGGAAGGCCACCTTGCCCGGCTGGGCGTGGAGGTGCGTACCGGCTGCACTGTGCAGACCCTGAGCCAAAACCGCAGCGGCTACACCATCCTGTGCGAGGATGCCGAGGGTCAGGACCAGACCCTGCGGGCCGATGCCGTCATCTGCGCCATGGGCGGCAATGCCGGGCCGCAGTTCGGCACCGACGGCTTCGGCACCCGATTCGCCGCCCAGTGCGGCGGAAAGCTGGAGCCGCTGTACCCCTGCCTGACCGCCCTGCAGACAGCAAAGCCCAACCGATCTCTGGCCGGCATCCGGGCCAAGGCCGCTGCCACCCTGCTGGACCTCGACCGCCACTGCACCGTGGCTGTGGAAAACGGCGAGGTGCAGTTCACGGACTACGGGCTTTCGGGCATCTGCATCATGCAGCTGTCCGGTCATCTGGCCCCGGGGCGGGGGCCAAAGCGCCCGGCCGTTGAGCTGGACCTCTTCCCCATGCTGGACGAGACTGCCCTGACCGCCCTGTTTGCGGCCCGGGTGCCCCTGCTGCCGGGCAAGGCACCTGCGGATTTCTGGACAGGTCTGCTCAACCCCAAGCTGGGCCGCGCCCTGTGGGCAGCGGCAAAGCTGCCTGAAAAACCGGTGGACACCCTGCCGGATGCCGCCTGGCAGGTGCTGGCCAACGCGGCCAAGCACTGGCTGTTCGAGGGCCTGACCCCCTGCGGCTGGAAGCAGGCCCAGACCACCGGCGGCGGCCTGAGCCTGACCGAAGTGACCCCCAGCTTCCAGTTCAAGGGCTGCCCCGGCCTTTACTTTGTGGGTGAAACGCTGGACTGCGCCGGCAGCTGCGGCGGCTTCAACCTGCACTGGGCCTTTGGCAGCGGCATCGCCGCCGGGCGTGACGCGGTGCGGAGCCTGAAGCGGCCTGCCCCGAAGCCGAATAAAAAGAAGCGATAAAGAATGACCCTCTCCATCCCGCATCTGACAGACTGCAGGGACGGAGAGGGTCATTTTCGTTTCAGATACGCTTGTGTCTCCCGGACCACCACCCCCGAAAGCCCCACCACACCCACAAGATTGGGCAGCATCATCAGGCCGTTGAAGGTATCGGAGAGCGCCCAGGCCAGGTCCAGCTTCATCACAGCACCCACCAGCACCATGGCCGCAAACACCAGTTTATATCCTGCGGCGGCACGCTCCCCCAGCAGATACACCACTGCCCGGGTGCCGTAATGGCTCCACCCCAGCGTAGTGGAATAGGCAAACAACAGGACCGACACCGCGATGAACTGCGGCCCGAACGCCCCAAACACCGTGGAAAAGGCCTGCCCCACCAGTGCGGAGCCCTCCACGCCGGTCAGGGCCGCACCGGTGTCCAGATCCACAAGGCCGCTGGTGAGTACCACAAGGGCCGTGAGGGTGCAGACCACCATGGTATCTGCGAACACCTCGAACATGCCCCACATTCCCTGCTGGACAGGCTCCTCCACGTTGGCCGCGCAGTGCACCAGCACCGACGCGCCCAGTCCTGCCTCGTTGGAAAAGGCTCCCCGCTTGAATCCCCAGCTGATGGCCCGGGCCATACCGTAACCCAGCACCCCGCCCCCGGCGGCCTGCAAGCCAAACGCCCCCCGGAAGATGGCCGCGAATGCCGCCGGGACAGCCGCCCAATGGACACAGACCACGGTCAGCGCCCCGAACAGGTAGAACAGGGCCATGAGCGGGACGATGGCCTCCGTAACTGCGGCCACCCGCTTCAGCCCGCCCAGTATGACCCGCCCGGTGAGCAGAGCCAGTACGATGCCCGTTGCCACCGGCGGCACCCGGAACACCGCCTGCAGATTGCCCGCAATGGAGTTGATCTGGCTCATATTCCCCATGCCGAAGCTGGCCAGCACGCAAAAGCAGGCAAACAGCACCGCCAGTGCCCGGCCAAAGCCGCCGCCCAGCCCCTCGGCCAGATAGTACATGGGGCCGCCGCACCATCTTCCGGCGGCATCCCGGCGGCGGTAGCAGATGCCCAGCACGTTCTCGGCATAGCTGGTCATCATCCCCAGCAGGGCCATGACCCACATCCAGAACACAGCCCCCGGCCCGCCCGCCAGAATGGCTGCCGCCACACCCACGATGTTGCCGGTGCCGATGGTCGCCGCCAGTGCCGTGCAAAGGCTCTGAAACTGGCTGATGGCTTCATCGTCCGTGTGGGCGGTCACATTCCGGTCCAGGAAGATGGCCCCGATGGTGTGCCGCATCCAGTACCCGAAATACCGCAGCTGGAAAAAACCGGTGCGCACTGTCAGCAGACAGCCGGTGCCAAACAGCAGTGCCAGCCCCACCGGCCCCCATACCACACCGCCGACCACCGCATTCACCCGCGCCAAGCTCTCCCACATACACAAACGCCCCCTGTGCTCTACTGTATGGCACAGGGGGCGTTTTCATGCCCGGGCAGCGGTTTCTGTATAAAAAAGCGCATCCCGGCCCACCCTGTTCCAAAACGGAACGGAGGAACACGGGATGCACAAGAACGGTTGGAGGCCCTTCTGGGCGGCTTTGGGGGCGGCACTTCTGGTGCTGCTGCCGCTGGTGGGCGGCACAGTCCTGCTCACCCGGCAGATGGTGCGCACCCGCATCCAGACCGCCCAGCCCCAGAGCGGGGTGCCCATCCAGCTGCCCCGGGCCGAGCACCGGATGACCCTGCTTCTCTGCACCGCCGGGGAACAGCCGGGCTTTTTGCTGGTCTACCTGAACGCCGCCCAGAACAGTCTGAACCTGCTGGCCGTGCCGGGGGAGCTGACGGTTCCCTTCAACGGAGAGACTGCCAGCCTTGCCCACTGCTACGGAGCGGCGGGGCCCGCCCGGTGCCGTCAGGCGCTTCTGGAGGTGCTGAGCCTGCCGGAGGATATGTTTTATCTGGCGCTGTCCCCCGCCGTGCTGGAAAAGACCGCTTCCCGTTACGGGCCGGTGCGGGTGGGGTTTTCGGGGGCACTGACTGCCGATGAGCTGGCCGAAACCGGGCTTTCCGCCGCCGTGCAGAGCATTTCGGCCAAGGAGGCCCACGCTCTGCTCTCCGGCTGGGATGCGGACGACACCCTGCCGCCTGCCCGCCGGGCCGCCGCCCGGGCGGCAGTATGGGAAGCCTTTTCCCGGCAGGACCTTGCCCTGCTGCCCGCCACCCTGCCGGATGCCCTGCGGGCCAGCAGCGCGGCCCTGCTCACCGACTTTGCCGCACAGGATTATACCCTGCTGGGCACGATCCTGGAGTTTCTGGCCAACAACAGCGCCCTCCCCCACGCCGAAGCCCTGCCCGGGGCGTGGGATGCAAAGGCGGGCACTTATACGGTCACAGACGCTTCCCGGGCGGCGGTGCAGACCTTCCTCAGCGTTTCGCCAGCTTCGGGGAACGATGCCTCGCTCAGGGAGCCATAGCCCAGCACAAACGTTCCAGAAAAATCCTGTTCCCCGCCGGTCAGGTCATAATCACTCAGCAGGCTCAGGGCCACGCCCTGCGCCTTTGCGGCGGCGTGAAGGGCGGCATCCGGCGGGGCATTTTTCAGCCTTGCCAACAGATGCAGGCCGGTGTGCAGGCCGGTCAGGGTCAGCTCGTCCGGCGCAAAGGCAGCGCGCAGAGAGGCAGCCAGAGCATCCCGCCGGACCTTGTAGGCCACGCGCTCCCGGGCAAGATGCCGGGTAAAGTAGCCCTCGCGGATGAAGCGGGCCAGGGTCTGCTGCTCAAACCGGCTGACGGTGCCGGAATAGATCCGGTACTTTGCCCGCCAGGCAGGCAGCAGCTGCCGGGGCAGCACCATGTAGGCGATGCGGATGCCGGGGGCCAGGCTGCGGGAGCAGGTGGAAAGGTAGACCACCGGGCCGTCGGCCCCGGCCATGCCCTGCAGGCTGGGCAGAGGGCGGGTATCAAAGCGGAACTCCGAATCGTAATCGTCCTCTATGATATACCGCTGGCCCGGGCAGCGGGAGGCCCAGTGGAGCAGCTCCGTGCGGCGGCCCGCCGGCATGGTCACGCCCGTGGGGAACTGGTGGCTGGGCGTGACATAGCACACCGCCGCACCCGAGCCGGACAATGCCTCAACAGAAAGGCCGTCCGCATCCACAGGCAGGCAGCAGCACGCCACGCCGTTGTTTTCCAGCACCTGCTTCGCGCGCTGATAGCCGGGGTTCTCCACCGCCGTTTTGCCGGGCAGGAGCGGGGCCAGCAGGCTCAGCAGATACTCCATACCGGCACCCACCACCACCTGCTCGGCGGTGCACCGCACGCCCCGGTATTCCTCCAGATAGTCCGCCAGCGCCTGCCGCAGCTCCATGTCCCCCTGTGCATCGCCATGGGTCAGCAGCTGGGGCGAGGAATAGAGCAGCTCTTTCTGCAGCCGGGCCCAGGTGCGGAACGGGAACAGCCCCGGGTCCACGCCCCGGGTGGACAGATCGAACCGGACGGGCGGCTCGGCTGCTTCCGGCGGAGCGGCAGATACCGGGGGCGGCACTTCCTCGGGCCGGGTGGGCAGGGCAAGATATTCCTGTACATAAAAGCCGCTGCGCTCCCGCGGCTCCATGTAGCCCTCGGTCGCCAGGATCTGATATGCCGCGTCCACCGTGTTGACAGACACCGACAGCTCTGCCGCCAGCCGCCGCTTACCGGGCATCCGGGTGCCCGCCGGAATGGCCCCGCTGCGCATCTCGGCGGCAAGGCTCTCATAGAGCTGCTCGTACAGCGGCACCCCGCTGGCGGCATCCAGTGCAGTTGTCAGATGAAACATAAGACCCCTCCCCTTTTTGGATGCTTTGCCGAACTGACCCCATAAAAAAACTTTATTCTGGGTATTTTCATGGTGCCAGTTTCGCGTATAATAGGAGCATACCAACCACACACCCAAATGTCAAGTAGTTTTATGGGTAAGTGGCTTTGAAACGGGCGAACGATCCTGCAGAGCAGGATAGAGGGGGTTCGCCCCGAAAAAATTTGGAGGGAAAAATCATGTCTACAACTGCAATGTGGCTGCTGCTGGCTGTGGTGATCGTTGTCATCCTGTTCGGCAGTGTGCTGTACAAGCGCACCTTTACCACCAAGGAGCTGGCCCTGACCGGCGTTATGGCCGCGTTGAGCCTGGTGGCATACCTGTTCTTCCGTGTGCCGTTCTACGGCGGCTCCTCGTTCCATCTGGGCAACACCTTCACCGCCCTGACCGCCCTGCTGCTGGACGGCGTTTCCGGCGGCCTGGCCGGTGCGATCGGTCTGGCTCTGGCCGATATCCTGGCCGGTGACCCGGGCTATGCCGTGACCACCTTTGTGCTGAAGTTCATCATCGGCATCACCTGCGGTGCCGTGGCCCACAAGGTGTTCAAGCTGCGCGATCTTGACCGCCACAGCAAGGGCTACCTGCTCAAGATCATCGTGGCAGGCGGCTCCGGCCTGCTGCTGAACGTCATCACCGACCCGTTCCTGGGCTATTTCCGCAACATTTACATCTTTGGCCAGGAGTACACCGTGGCACAGGCCCTGTCCAAGATCGCCGGTGGTGTCACCTTTGTCAACAGCGTAGCCTCCACCATCTGCGTGGTCATCCTGTATCTGGCCCTGCGCCCGGCTCTGGAGCGCGCCGGTCTGCTGCCCAAGGGCGAAAAAAAGTAAGCCTCTCATCTCTTTCTGACGCATATATGGAAAGCCCCTGGCCTGTATCCTCAACATGATATGCTACCCCTAGAGTAGACAGAGTAAAAAGAAAACTCTGCGTACTCTGGGGGTATTTTCATGTCAAGCAAGAACAATCACGATACAGCGGAAGTAAAATATCAAAAAAATGTCCCGTGTTGGACGCTGCAAGCTCACGCCCGTGCCATGAATCGAGCATCCTAACGCCAATTTGCACAAAAAATTCGCCGTTCCCTTGTGGAAACGGCGAACAAAAATCTTATATTATTTTTTTGTCTCCTTGACGGGGCACTTCACGGGCAGACGATGTGGGACAGAAGCGCAGAAGATCAACCCTCGATGAGCTCAACGGTCTTCATCTTGACGGGGGTGGTGGGCTTATCGTTCCAGTCGGTGCGGACGGAAGCGATCTTATCCACGACCTCCATTCCGGCAACGACCTTGCCGAAAGCGGCATACTGGCCGTCCAGATGGGGAGCGTCCTTGTGCATGATGAAGAACTGGCTGCCGGCGCTGTTGGGGTTCATGCTGC
>OHQQ01001378.1_pt1 | contig 11094 bp, 9 predicted proteins | sample 1578211 | NCBI WGS metagenome assembly OHQQ01 (sample SAMEA3879539, study PRJEB24766) | human gut metagenome | biome: human-associated habitat; feature: feces | place: USA | collected 1985/1987
TTTTTTTTATAGAGTTTGAAAGAAAGTTGTTTCTTAAACAAAAGACATTCGCCCTGAAGAAAAGTGTGATACTATAAAAGAAAGGCAAGGGGAAAACTCCGGAAGAGATTGCGGATATGACAGGAAAGAACCTCGAAGAAATATTAAAAATTCAGCAGAAAGATTTACAGGTGGAAGATGAAAATAAAAATTAGAGATATTCCGACTTTTTATAAAATATTATTTCCGAGCATAGCGATAACCCTGATGGTTACGCTGACTTCTACGATCTTTACCTATAATAAAGCTTCAGAAATTATTCTGAAAAAAACGGTGCGTCAGAGTCAGGAAACGGTCCGTCAGATGTCGGAAAATTACGAAAATTTTATGCAGGGAATCTATGACAAGATCAATTACATAGCATACAGTGCGACAACACAGGAGGAACTTTGTTATGGTGAGAAGGGCGCTTATGAAGAAGGATATTTTTCGCGGGAAAGAGAATTAAAACGTCAGATGGTACGGTTGTTTAACAGTTTTTATGTGGACGATCTGCAAATCTATGCGAAAAATGGAAAAGATTATTATTTTTCGGTAAAGCAGGAGGTAAAAAAGCCGGAAAAAGAAGAAATTGCGAAAATGATACAGCAGGCTACGGATGCAATGGGAGGAATTGTCTGCATCAATGATTTGAAACATAACGGTCATCTTCAGATTATCAAAGAAGTAAGAGATAATCTGAAGATGTCTCCGATTGGGACGATCCGTCTGTCTATTAATTCCGATGCTTTGGAACAGATACAAAAAAATGTCGATTTTGCTTCGGAAGGAGAAGTATTAATTCTCGATGAAAATAATGAGATTGTGCAAGGGCGGCCATCGGAGCTTTCTGAGCATGCAGGAGAACTTCTAAAATTGGCAGAGGGCGAATTTGAATATCAGATGGATAAGAAAAAATATCAGGTGGTCTACCGGGTATCTGATACCACAAAGTGGAAAGTGATCGGTATTATTCCACTTAGTGAAATTTCTGCAGATGTACTTCCAATTCAGAAACAGATGATAAAAACGCTTATGATAGGAATTTTTATCAACAGCATTCTTTCTTTTTTACTATCTTATGTTATTGTACGTCCGATCCGGGCAACGGTACTGGCAATGCTCCGGTTCTCGGAAGGTGATTTTAAAGTGCAGCTCAGTGAAGACAGAAAAGATGAATTTGGAGAGATGAACCGGGTGTTTAATGAAACAACAAGAAAGATAGAAGAACTCATGCACGAAGTGACCAATAGCAAACTATTAAATAAAGAGATGGAATTTAAAGCACTGCAGGCGCAGATTAATCCCCATTTTTTATACAATGCACTGGATACCGTCAATTGGATGGCTATGAAAAAGGGAGAACCGGAGATATGTGATATGGTCAGTGCGATCAGTAATCTTATGAGGATCAGTATTGGAAATAAGCAGGATATTTTCAGTATCCGGCAGGAATTGAAATACGTAAAAGATTATCTGTATATACAGGAAACGCGTTACAGAGACCGGTTTCAGGTGTGGTTTGCCATTGATGAACGGATTCTGGATGAGAAAATTCCAAAACTGACAATACAGCCGCTGGTTGAGAATGCGATTGTGCACAGTGTGGAGATCTCAAAAGGAAAGACCATTTTGAATATAAACGGCTATATAGAGCAGGGGGACGTTGTGATTGAAATCATGGATGACGGGGTAGGGATGAATCAGGATACTTTGCTTCATCTGTTGGAACCACCGGAGGGGGAAGGAAAGGATATTTCTGTTGCACATACGGGGCTTGGTATCTATGCGGTTCATCAGCGGCTGCGTTACCTGTATGGAGAAGGATATGGACTTGTGGCAGACTCAGCACTGGGAAAGGGTACCTGTATTAAAATTTGCATTCCGTTTATAAAGGGAGAAGAGAAAACATGGAGTTAAAGATTTTGATTTTGGATGATGAGTATATTATTCTGGATGGTCTGTGTTCGTTTCCGTGGGAAATGTATGGATGCAGAATTGTTGGAAAAGCAATGGATGGGGAAGAAGGAATAGAATTGATTGACCGGTATCATCCGGATATTATATTGAGTGATATTAAGATGCCTGAAAAAAACGGAATTCAGGTTGCAGAATATGCAAAAAAACACTATCCGGACACGGAAGTTATTTTGCTGACAGGATACGATAATTTCAGTTATGCGCAGCAGGCGATTTCAATCGGAGTGTCTGAGTATCTGTTAAAACCGGTAAATTTTCGTGAGATGCATGAGGTAATAGAAAAAATATGTAAAAAGATACGACAGGAGCATTATGAAAAACAGGATTACTATGAACTTCAGAAAAATTACCAGAAATCGCTGCCGGAAATCAGAGAAAAACTGATTTCCGACCTGTTGAATGGCAGGCTGAAAGACAGGGAAGCACTGGAAAAGAAAATGGATCATGTCAATTTGAAAATAGAGAGATATTTTGTTATTTATGGAAAACTGAGCCGGGAAGTACCAATGGATATGGATCCCGGTCTGCTGGATTTTGTTATCTGTAATATATGCAGGGAATACCTGAAAAAATCCAGTTATCAGGTATATGATGAGACAGATGCTCTGGGATATACGTTTTTAATTACGTTTGATGAGAGAGTAAATCAAACAGATGCTGTAAGCAGGTGTAAAAAATACTGTGAAGAGATGCTTAAGGGCATCCGGGAAGTTTTAAAGTGTACAATGACAATTGGAATCAGCCAGGTTTTTCAGAATGCCTACGATATGTCCCTGGCATACAGACAAAGCATCACAGCATGTGAAAATAATTATGGAAATGAAGAAAATGGAGGTATTATTGAATATCGGGATATTTATCAATGGGAGCATACGACGTGGGAAATATCTGTTGGAGAAAAAAGAACACTTTTTTCTGCAATTCATCAGGGATATATCGAAACGACAAAAGAAATTGTGAAAAAAATATTTGACAGCTGTCAGGATATAGATATGATGCGATATGCAGCCATGGAGTTACTGATCAGCTGTTTTCAGTATGTGTCCAGTGATGAGATCGTTACGATGGAAGAACACAGAAAAAATATTCTGCCTGCAAAACTGGAGATTATTTATTTTTGCCATAGTAAAAAAGAATTGATGAGTGTTATGAATGAAACGATTGCGAAGCTTCTGATGCATGATCAGGATGTGAAATCAGATAAAAAACAACAGATGGCGAAACAGATTATGGATTACATCTGTGAAAATTACACGCAGGATATTTCATTGGATGAATTGTCGGAAAAGTTTATGATCAGTAAAACATATATCAATAATCTGCTGAAAAATTTTTATCACAAAAGTTTTCTTGAAATTTTACAGGATTATCGTCTGAAAGAAGCAAAAAGGATGATTTTGGAAAATCATTATAAAATCAGTGAGATTGCTGAGAAAGTCGGATATCATGATATCAGTTATTTTATCCGTGTGTTCAAGAAAAAATATGGAGTAACACCGAACAATTATGGAAAATATTAGAAATTATCCAAAGTTGGAAAAAAATGCATAGTTTTCAGGAAAGTGTGAAAATGTATGATAGTTTTGTGTTCATATGTACCAATTTTGCAGGAATGTCTCATCCCAGGAACGGAAAAAAACTTATATAATAAAGCCACAAAACAAATTGAGTGATACATATTCTGAAAGGGAGGTACAACGATTTTATGAAAATGAGAAAATTAGGAGCTTTATTGATGGCCGGTGTCATGGCAGTATCCATATTGCTGGCTGGTTGTGGAAATGGTGCATCAGGAAACATATCAGATGGGAATTCCGCACAGACAGAGAACGCAGACAGGGGTGAGAGAAAGAAAATTACGATCCTTATGAGAGCCAGTGAGACATCTGCTAAGTGCATTATCATGAAAAAACTACTGACAGAATTCAGTGAGGAGAAAGGACTGGAACCACCGGAGTTTGAGATGATCAGCAGCAGTGATGCGGATTATATGACAAAATTGCAGTTGTATATCAACAGCAATACGCTGCCAGACATTTATGATTGTGCGAATGGTGCACTTTCAGAGGCGGCAAGAAATATCGGAGGTATTGTGAATATTGGTGATGAACTGGAACGTATCGGAAAGAAAGATGGGATGAACGCTGCAGTTTACGATTTCTTCAAGGATAAAGAAGATGGCAATGTTTATCTCTTCCCGGAATCATTGTATTGTGAATTTTTCTTCTACAGAAAAGACATTTTTGACAAATATAACCTGAAAGCGCCAACCACCTGGAATGAGTTTCTGGAGGTCTGCCAGACATTAAAAGACAATGGAGAGATTCCTTTGATCGTGGCGGGAAAAGAAAACTGGCAGCTGATGCGTTATCTTTCTTTTGCACCATGGAGAATGACAAAAGACCAGTTTATCATGGATTATATTGATCAGAAAGATAAGTTCTCTGAAAATACAGCAGCGAAAGAGGGTGCGAATTTGTTATATACCCTTGGAACAAAAGGTTATTTTCAGGGAGGTTTTCTTAGCACAGATTTTACGGCAGCAACAGATCTGTTTTTTGGTGGGAACGGTGCTATGTGGTATAGCGGATCCGCACAGATCGCACAGGCAAAGGAGATGTATAAGAACGGACAGCTTGGATTCTTTGCAGTACCGGATGTAGATGGGCAGGAAAACATGGAGACAAATATTCCGATTCATGGTGGATTAGGAATTGCATTTAATGCAAAAACATATGATGACACGATGAAAGAATTCTTTGAATATATGTGCGAACATTATTCTGAAGCTTGTTACAATGATGCACAGGTATTTTCACCGTTTAATGATGAAATTCCGGATGGACTGGATCAGCTGTTTTACGATCTGCAGCCACTGTTTGAAAATGCTACAGATTCCTGGGTATCATGGGATGATAAACTGGATTCTGCGACATTGACTAATATTGTGGATGAACAGCAGAAACTGTCACAGGGAAAAGAAACACCGGAAGAATTTGAGGCGGCAGCAGATCAGTTTATTATCAATAACTCAAAATGATAGTAAGTGGTAGGAGGGAAATATCATGCAAAAGACATATGGACAAAAAATGGTTATCCTGATGTTTTTACTCCCCGCATTTATCGTATATACATTGTTTGTAGTAGTTTCAGTCGTATGGGCAGGCTATTATAGCCTGTTCGACTGGAGCGGTGTGGGAGAAATGGTATTCATGGGTTTGGACAATTACAAGCAATTGTTTACACAGGATACTACATTCTGGACAACAGTATTACATACTTTTATATATACTGTAATATGCGTTGTGATTCAGGTATTTGGCGGGCTGCTTTTTGCGGTTTTTCTATCAAGGATCACAAAGTTCAGAGCTGGACTGCAGACACTGTATTATGTGCCGGTAGTAATTTCCTCAGTTGCTATCTGTCAGATTTTTACAAAATTATTTTCTGTTACACCGACAGGTGTTATCAATGCAGTGTTGTCTGTTTTTAACCCGAATCTGATGTATATGGAATGGATCTCAAATGATTCTCTTTCTTTAGTTATTGCATCATTTGTTGAGGGATATAAATATCTTGGACTGTATATGGTTATTTTTTATGCTGCGCTGATAGGAATTCCAAAAGAATTGGATGAAGCAGCTATCATGGATGGTGCGAACGTGATCCAACAATACAGATATGTAAAAATTCCATATATCCGTCCGGTGATCATAGCAAACTGTATTCTGGTATTGAATGGATCTCTGCGTTCCTTTGATATTTCATATTTACTGACCAAAGGTGGTCCGGGTAATTCATCAGAACTGATGTCCACATATATGTACAAACAGGCATTCACAAGTATGAAATACGGATATGGAAGTGCGATTGCAATGGCTATCGTAGCTATCTGCCTGACAGTGGGATTTCTGTTCAAACGATTCACGGAAAGAGGTGATGAGGAATGAGATCAAAGGCCAAAAGAAATTTTTTTACAGGGGTCAAAGTGATTATAGCAGCCCTGCTGATTGTTTTGCAGGTATATCCCATTTTTTATGTAATCACTTCCAGCATGAAGACAACAGATGATTTTCGAAGCCTGCCATCTTACGCACTGCCGAGGTCATTAAATTTTGATAATTATATCAAAGTGTTTACGACAAGCTCCATGCTGACATATTTTAAAAACAGTATAATTATCACGGTGGGTGTCCTGATTCCGTTACTGCTGATCAGTTTTATGGCGGGATTTGCATTGAGTAAGATTCAGTTCCGGGGAAATAAAAAGATTTTGTCCTATTTTCTGCTGGGTCTGATGCTTCCGTTTCAGGTGGCGCTGATTCCTTTATTTACCATTTTTAGTAAAATGGGAATCCTGAATACCTATCCGGCGGTGATTCTTCCGCAGATCGCATTTTCACTGTCATATTCGATTCAGCTGTTTTACTCGTTCAGCAAATTCCTGCCGGATGAGATCATCGAAGCTGCCATAATTAACGGATGCTCACCAATGGGGACATTTTTTAAAATAATATTCCCGATGTCTACGAATTCACTGTTGACGGTAGCAACAATGCAGGGTGTATTTACATGGAATGATTTTATCAATGCATATACATTTACAAGATCTACCAGTATGAAAACAGTTACATTGGGATTGAACGATTTTGTCGGATTTATGGGAATGACAGACTGGGGAGCTACATTTGCGGCGATCACAGTTACTGTACTGCCAACATTTTTGTTCTATTTCTTAACAAATAAGTACATGCTCAGCGGTCTTACCGCCGGAGCTGTCAAAGGATAAACATATGCCTGAGGGCAGGAAAGAGAGGAAGTAACATGAAAATTTATTATCAGCATCCGAATACATGGTTTGGAGATTGCATGCCTTTTGGAAAGGATGACACTTTTTATCTGTTTCATCAGAGGGATACCAGAGTGCCGGAGCCTTTTGGTGAGCCATTTGGCTGGGATCTGGCAACGACGAAGGACTTTGTAGTTTATGAGGATTGCGGTGTGGCGATTCCAAGAGGAACAGATGAGGAACAGGATCAGTTTATTTTTGCAGGAAGTGTCTATGAAGACCGTGAAGGAAAATATCATGCGTTTTATACGGGTTACAATAGAGATTATCCAAAACAGGGAAAACCGTCGCAGGTACTGATGCATGCAGTCAGCGACGACCTGAAGCATTGGACAAAGACCCAGGATGCGGTAACTTTTGTGCCACAACCAGGATATGATCCGGATGACTGGAGAGATCCGTTTGTACTGTGGGATGATGAATCTGGGAAATACATTCTGATCCTGGGTGCGCGACTGGATGGTGACAAGCATAAAACAACGGGAAGAACGGTTTATTTTACATCAGAGAACCTTGCAGACTGGGAGTTTCAGGGAGATTTCTGGGCACCGGATCTGTTTACCATGCATGAGATGCCGGATCTTTTCAAGATGGGAGACTGGTGGTATCTGATCACAACAGAATATTCCCATGCATCCACACAGGTGTACCGTATGGCAAAAAGTCTGAAAGGACCGTGGATTGCACCGGATGATGATGCTTTTGACGGAAGAGCTTATTATGCAGGAAGAACATTTATGTTAAATGATCAGAGGATATTGTTTGGCTGGGTTCCTACACGTGCGAATGAAACAGACAGTGCTGATCTTCGATATACACCGGATTCAGATAAGGAAGATTTTATTTGGGCAGGAACATATGTTGCACATGAGTTGTATCAGAGAGCAGATGGTACGCTTGGATGCAGAATTCCGGATACCGTATGGAATGCATTTAAAGATGAGAAAAAACTTGATGATGTAAAACTGGAAAAGGAATCAGGAAGGGTATTGAAACACGTGCTTACAAATACCGGTGATTGCTATCGATATGAGGCAGATGTTACGTTTGCCGATGGTACGAGAGGATTTTCCATTGGTTTACGGGCTCAGGAATCGGATGATGAGTTTTATTCTTTTACATTTGAATGTCCGAAGGATCGTGTGATTTTTGAAAAATCTCCAAACTGGCCGTGGCCGCAGATGAACAATATGGGATTGGAACGTCTGATCCGTCTGGTTCCGGGGAAAAAATATCATGTACAGATCATTGTGGATGATACGATCGCCACCTTGTATGTGGACGGGGTTGCTTTGAACACCCGTATGTATACTAGTCCTGGAGATGGAATCTGCCTTGGGGTCATTGATGGAAGTGCTGTATTTGAGAATCAGAGCATAGCATATATTTAAATACAACTCTTTTTATGCAAGTTCCGGCGTATCCCCCCAGAAGCGCTTCGGAATGTTCTGCACCTGGAGTTTTGGATTGATCCGCGCCTGAATCGCAATGTGGTTAAAAAAGGTTAGCCATAGTTTCTGATACGCAGATTCTTTTTCAGAGGTGCGTTTTAAAAGGTCCTGATCTATGCCGGAGGCATCCACCAGCATGAAGTTCTTGCCGGCGGCATGGACTGCGGCAAGCTGCCGATTCTCATCATATATTATAAAATTCTCCTGCGGGAGACGATCGGTAAAGTGCCCTGCTAATATTGGCAGGGCATTATTTTTTGGATGGATTGTGGAGAATAAAACACCATTTTCCAGTTCTGAAAAACGAAGAAAGCCGAGCAGGTGATGCGCTTCGTTTGCGGTAGCGCGCGACAGTGTAAACAGGCGGTGGACATAAGGATTGGAGAGATCATGGATGGCGCGTGCTCCGGCGGCTGTATTCAGACCAAGTACAAGAGTGTGGTAAATAGCGTCGGCTTTGTCTAAGTCATTCTTTTTCGCGGGAACAATGGAGAGGATCGCATTTAAAATGGCATCGTAAAATTCACTGCCAAGCCTGCACTGGATGGTACGGGCGACTTTATCTGATTTTTCTGTGGAAGTTTCCACATGGATATACTCATAAAACAGTTGATAATTGTCCGGCTCATGGCAGACAAGGTGGATATCTTCGTGCGAGCAGGCATGCGGGTACATGCGGGAAGAAGTGTCAGTCGCTGTGCTGCCGGCTGGATATTTTTTATTTTGATTTACTTTAAAATCCCACGCATCATAAATGCCGGAAAAAATTCCGTTGGGAGAATCTTCGCAGATAAATGTGTACATATTAATCCCCATTCTTACGCTGTTTTTCAATGAAAACAACGTTTTCATTTGCATCTCAAGTTTGTGCGTAAGCACAAATCCTGCGTGTGAAAAATCTTATTTTTCACACTAATCTCCATTCAGCATCATCAGGAAAACAAACTGAGCTGCTGATATCCTGCCTCACGTATTTCGCGTGGAATCTGGGTACGGTCGGCAATCAGGCTGCGGCAGATATAATCCTCGTCTAATTTTGTGGGATACATCATGCGACCGGAACAGGTGATAAAGTACAGGGCACGTTTTAGTACGACACCGATCTTTTTCAGATCGGAAAAATCGAGTTTATTCATACGTCTTGCCTTTACGATGCGGGAGGCAGATTTTGCACCGATGCCGGGAACCCGCAAAAGGGTGTGATAATCGGCGCGGTTGATCTCAACCGGAAAATACTCCAGGTGACGGAGTGCCCAGTCACATTTTGGATCCAGATAGATATTGAAATCCGGGCGGTCTTTGGTCAGTAATTCATCTACTTTAAAATCATAATAGCGCAGCAGCCAGTCTGCCTGATAGAGGCGGTGCTCACGTAAAAGAGGCGGACCACCCGGCAGAACCGGCAGGTTTGAGTCGTGGTTTACATTGACAAAAGCCGAGTAAAAAACTCTCTTTAAGTCAAACTTCTGATAAAGTGTCTCAGCAACGCGCATGATTTCATAATCGTGTTCCGGAGTGGCACCAATGATCATCTGTGTGCTCTGACCGGCGGGGACAAAACGCGGTGCTTTGCGGTAAATGGCAAGTTCATCCTTATTTTCCGTAATGCGGTTCTGGATCTGGCGCATTGGTTTTAAAATAGTAGTTCTGGACTTATAGGGAGCCAGTTTCTTTAAGCTGTCGGCGGTCGGAAGTTCTAAATTGACACTCATACGGTCGGCAAGAAAACCGGCTTTTTCCACAAGGACAGGATCTGCGCCGGGAATCGCTTTGACATGGATATAGCCGTTGAAATGGTAGACATTGCGTAGCCGGTAGAGGGTCTGATAGATCAGATCCATCGTGTAATTGGGACTGATCATGATGCCGGAACTTAGGAAAAGTCCCTCAATATAGTTGCGCCGGTAAAATTCTATCGTCAGCTCACAGACTTCATCCGGGGTAAAGGAAGCCCGTTTTACATCGGAGTTACAGTTGTTCTGGCAGTAGGCGCAGTTAAAAATACATTCATTGGTAAAGAGGATCTTGAGCAGAGAAATACAGCGCCCATCCGCAGAGAATGAGTGACAGATTCCGCAGGCGAGAGAGTTCCCCATGCCGGTGCCATTGCCACGGCGGTCCACACCGCTGGAAGTACAGGCAACATCGTATTTTGCAGCGTCTGAGAGAATCGTAAGTTTTTCCATCAGTGACATATTTTGCTGGATTTTCATCTGGATGTGATCTCCTCCAATCAAAGAATAGGATAGAACATATGTTCGATAAAATGAGAATACCACATTCGGAAAAAGAATGCAAGAGAAAAAGACTGCCAATTTTTGGACAAAAAATTCTCTCATAATCCTGATTCCTTAGTTTTTCAGAATTATGAGAGGATGTGTCTTATGAATGGAGTTGTATTTCTTCATATTTAGCTGCAACACGTTTGCCACTGAATGCAATCCCAAAAAGTCCAATTTTTTTGATACCATGATATTCCATGTCGGTAGAATATTTTTTGCTTTGGATCTGTTGTATCGCACTTGACGCAGAATTAGCAAGTTCGGTATCTGAAAGGTTTTTTCCGGCTTTAAATTCAATAATATAGCCCAATTGGGATTTATCTTTTGGCTCAAGCTGTATATCAAAACGCCCTTCGCCGGATTCTCTGTTGGAAGAGATATAATATCGGTCTGAGAGTATTGCCAACATTCCGAAAACAGTTCCGTGATAAAAATTTTCGTTTGTAGTGTCAAAAGTACTGGCAGACTGCAAGAGATATTTTTGCAAAGTGTCAGTGAAAAGAGCAGTATCACC
>OHQQ01001389.1_pt1 | contig 11011 bp, 8 predicted proteins | sample 1578211 | NCBI WGS metagenome assembly OHQQ01 (sample SAMEA3879539, study PRJEB24766) | human gut metagenome | biome: human-associated habitat; feature: feces | place: USA | collected 1985/1987
TCTGATAACCCGTTTCCATCATACGTACATGAGGTATGAAATCTCCAGGCATATAAAAGCTTGCAAACTGTATTCCATAGCTGTAGCCCTTACTGCTTTCAAATATTGCAGCAGCTATCTGCTTGGTAGTATCTCCCGCTTCATCACCAGGGAACATTCTGTTAATATCTGTATTATCTACAGGCCAGAACCTCTTTTCAACATTCATAGAAAATCTGTTAGCTGACGGAATTACTAAAATCTCGTGGTTATGCGATATTGCACCTCTCATTTCAAGGTCTTTTAACACCTTTATAAGCTGTGAGCATATATATAACTGCTGTATCTCATTACCCCTCATAGCACCGACTATACAGGCTGATTTCTCGCCGTGTCCAAATCTGTAGCCTTCTATCTCAAAATTCTCTCTGTATATTCCCTTAAGACTATATAAAACTTCTTTTTTCATTACACTCTTCCTCCGTGTACTCTCGCAAGAAGTGCCCCCTTGTATACAACTGGATTTTCCCTCAATGTGAATACAATACCATCTACCGGAGATTCAATATGCTGGATTATCCTTCCCTCTATTGGCTCTATTATGTCGCCTATGGCATCTCCCATATGGATATTGCCACATGAATTAATAGATGGAACAAATATTCCGCTTTCCTTCGCTGTCAGGAAATTAACTTCCCCCTCTGTTGAGATAATAGGCTCTCTGACAGCTATTTTATTATCAGCCTCTGGTATTTCCCATATTCCAAGATTACTCATAAGGTTAAATATTCCATCAATAAGCTGCTGGCTGTATTCCCTGTTAATTCTGTTACCAACGCCCATCTCTGCTACAAGCGTAGGTACACCAAGATGATTAAGGCTGTATGCCAGTGTCGCATCAAGCACTGTTATTGATGAAAATATCCATACAAAATCCGCATTTAACATCTTTGCAAATGGAAGCAGTCTTTCCGCATTTTCTTCATTTAGTCTTACCTGCGGCATCTCTCTTACAAATATATTGCTTGAATGAATATCAAGACAGAAATCACTTCCAATTATATCGTTGACAATTCCTGCCGCAACACTCTCTGCCACAGCTCCATTATTATCACCTGGAAATACTCTGTTCATATCAAGCTCAAACATAGGAATTCCCCTTGAACCTGTATCTATTCCAAGGGGATTTACATCTGGATATATATCTATAATTCCTTTTAATCTTTCCAGATTATTATTAACACGTCTTATGACTTCGTAGCACACATACTGCCCATCAAGCTCATCACCATGTATTCCTGTAACAATAGATATTCTTGAAACAGGCTCGCCAGCATAATCTTTCGGTGTGAGCCTGTTCTTCTTAATAACCATTCTCTCATGCACGGGAAGCTCTATTGAAACAACCTCTTCTATCATAAACTAACCTCTGTAAATATATTCTCACTACATAGAATCATAATTTCTTATCAATACACCCTGTGAAGTCTTCTTTAAAGCAATATGCGTAAATACGGTACTAGGAACATATGTCTTATCGCCCATAAATACACGGCTTCCTGGATATATATTCTTATCAATCCTTACAACTGCCCTGTCTGACTCCCTTACAAGTGTATAAAGATTACGGCTTTTTTCTTCATATTTGGCTTTCTCTGCTGTCTTAACAATCTTTGACTGCAACAGCTTTCTGTTAAGTGTTTCATCAAACTTATCAGAACCTGCCTTCTTTAATATATCAAGCTTCTGTAAAGCCTGATTAAATCTGTCTATCTGCGTATCTATATCCTTAAGCACCATAAGCACCTTGGCATATTCACTGCTTATCTCCTTAGTTACACCAACTCTTAATACAGTCTTAGAATAAGACTCACTTCCACAAGCTTTAATACATATGCCCCTTACGCCTGTGACATCTCCGCCTATTACAGAACCTCTCTTGCCCTCAAGATATATTCCGCCATATGCCAAAGCTGTTGTATTAAGCATATAATCACACTTTATATCACTATGGCTTATAATATGTGCATTCTCGAAAAACCTTGCTGATATATTGCCCATAGCTTCAATTCTTCCGTTCTCACCTGCATTAACACCATCCTGTATAATGATATCCTGTCCTGACCATATATCTGCATCTTCAACATATCCACCTATGTATATATTACCCATAGCGTGTATCTTGACACTGCCTCTGACACTTCCGTTAATCTCTACGTCACCATTAAAATCTATGCTTCCTGTTCCAACATCAACATCACCGCTGACATTATATACATTACTTACATTAAGGTCGTAGTTACGATATTCTACTTTGCCGCTTAACTGGGCATAATAAGACTTGCCGTCCTCTGACACTGTAAAGCCCTTGCCTCTTAACTTAGGTCCTGGTCTTCCTGGCTTTGGAACTAAAAGCTTTCCAAATATATCATATCCAAATTCACCCTTGGTAGGTTCTATATACTCTGCAAGCTTATCATCTTTATTAACCTTCTCAAAAAGCTTTACATTAAAATAATCAACAGAACCATCTTCTCTTAATGTAGGCTTATTATCTCTTTCATACTCTGAATCAAAGAAGAAGTTGTAATAACCATCAGTACCGTTAACTGCACTTTTGCCTTCTGCTACCACGATTTCAATATCGTACAGCTTATTAAGAATAACTTCGCGTATTCTCGCTTCATTAATTCCTGTACGCACACCTGCCTGTGAAAGCTTGTCTGCAATCTCCTCGTATGTATAAGCTTCATCACTGCCTATGCCATTAAGGACTATACTTGCTTTCATATGATCATTATCAACATTGACAACTACTTCTTTGGTATTTAACTGTATCTGTTCTCTAAGTACATCATTCAATTCTGACTCCTCCAATCAACCATAGCACATTGTCTTATGTCATCTTTATAATCGAATTCCCCTTATATGTATGTCCTTAATTACTGGTCTTTATGTACTAATAATTCCGAAGGATCAAGACCCCTCTCAAGCATTATTCTTATCTGCTCCATCTGTCTGCAAGTATATCTTGCATCGGCGTATACGCTTACATCTACACCACTCTGAAGTCCAAGCAGTATCTCCTGACTTTGAAGTTCATTAAGCTGTGGCTCTTCCTGAACCTTGCCATCATTCTCAATCTGTTCTCTCATCTCTTTCATCTGGACAGCATTGATAAATGGATCTGCATATGGACTTACATCTATCCCTTCTTCTTCTCCTAACCTTATCTGTTCCATCTGTCCTGAGGAGAAACCTATCATATTATACTTGGTAATATCTATTCCAGCCTCAAGTCCTAACCTTAACTGTTTCATCTGGTCTGCTGTATATTCATGAAGCATATACTTCGATACATCTACACATTTTAACAAGCCTATTCTAATCTCGTTAAGCTGGTGTGCATCGAAATTCTCATCAACGAAAAATGTTAAATCAACATCATCTCTCTTAGCCAGCCTTATCTGTCTTAACACCTCTCCAGAATATCCAAGCCTTGCGTATCTTGTAAGATCAAATCTGTACTTTAATGCAAGACGAATCTCTCTCATAACAGAATAATCGTACTTCGGATTGCATATAAGCGATAAATCAATACCCTCTTTTATGCCTTCTTTAATCTGCTCCATCTGCATATAATTATACTCCGGATCTGCCATAGCACTTACATCAATCCCTTCCTCAAGTGCCATTCGTATAACCTTCATCTGCCTTGAATTATATTCGGGACTGGCATATATTGAAATGTCAACGCCATTATCATTACCTTTAGTAATCTCAAGCACCTGAAGTTCGTTAAATCCAGCTTTCTTCCATTCATCTATTCCCGCATGGGAATCCGCTAAATTCCTGATTTCATTCTCTCCCATAGTTCTCTCCAATATAAATAATCATATAATTAATTGTCACAGTCCGTATTTATACTAAAATAATAGCATATGTCTGACAATTTCTCAACATATTACTTGCCGAATTTCACCGTAATCGACAAATTTCCTCATAATTCCCCATATGCCTTATAATCTCCAGAAATCCTCAATACATTTTCCTGTATTATTAATATCTACAGGGTACACTTTATCCCATTCCCTTGGGTACTGCATCTGGTATTCCTGTGTCATAAAACGGTCATCTAACAGAAGTATTATACCCTTGTCATCTGCAGTTCTTATAACTCTTCCAGCCGCCTGCAGCACCTTGTTCATTCCCGGAAATACATACGCATACTGATAGCCATTCTTACCTATACTGTCAAAATAATTTCTTAATATATTACGCTGTCTGCATATCATAGGTATACCTGTTCCTACAATACACGCCCCTATAAGTGACTTATCCCTTAGGTCAATTCCCTCAGAAAATATACCGCCAAGCACACAAAAGCCCGTGACATTTCCACTTGTATTATCCATAAATACTGACAAGAAATTCTCTTTATCGGCTTCCGTCATATTATTATCCTGTATCAATACATTTTCTCCCTCAGAGATATGATAAATGTAGCTTCCATCCTCAACATCGTGCAGATCTATAACATTGCAGGCATATTTTTGTATATATATATCACACACCTCTCTCATATAGCTGTAAGAAGGAAAGAATATCATATATTTGCCTTGCTTCGACTGCGTAAGTGTGTGGATATAACCTGCAATCTTAGCATACTCATTATAATTACGCCTCGTATACCTACTTGTAACATCACGTCCAATAAGCACTCTCTTATTATCAGTATCAAACGGCGAATGTGCATACACAGCATAGTCATCTGCATTTCCTGAAAGCATTTCCTTAAAATAATTCACTGGAAGAAGTGTCGCCGAGAACATTATTGTCGATATTCCCTGACTTAATCTCTGCGATAACTGTCCTGACGGGTCAACACAGTACAGATGTACAAGAAAGTTTCCATCATTATCATGCTCATTATAATAGACATATTTTTCATCAGCACAGTCATACATATTAAGAAAATGTCTCACTGCAAAGAAAAACTCGAGCAGCTCGTTAGTCACAGGCTCACCATTATGCCTTTCCATAAACTTCTGCATAAGTCCCATGACACGCTCAAGGCTGGCTGGAAATGTTCCAAGGCCACTCACAACCATGAATGTATCGCACTGTCTTTTATATTCGAGCAACTGCTTGTTGCATTTGTCAAGTGCGCCTGCAAGCCGTTTGTCCATCTCCTTGACAAGCTTCTTAGCTGCAAGAAAATCTTCTTTTTTCAACACTGCACTGTACATTTCTCTTGCCCTGTCCACAAGATTGTGTGCTTCATCCACAAGAAACACATAATCGCCCTTTGCACCATTGCCAAAATATCTCTTAAGCGACGCATCCGGGTCAAATACATAATTATAATCACATATAATTCCATCACACCAGTACGAAACATCAAGCGACATCTCGAACGGACAGACATTATGCCTGTTGGCATATTCCATGACATTATCTCTTCCGATAACCATCTGGCTCGTTATAATGTCATACACAGCATCATTAATTCTGTCAAAATGCCCCTTGGCATAAGGACATGCCACCGGGTTGCAGTTACGTTCCTCAAGTGGACATATTTTGTCCTTTGCTGTAAGAGTAACAGTTCTCATATGAAGCCCGTTATCCCTCAGAATGGCATAAGTATCCTCTGCAACAGTCCTTGTTATAGTCTTTGACGTCAGGTAAAATATCTTATCTGCCATCTGCTGTCCTAATGCCTGCACAGCCGGGAACACAGTAGACAACGTCTTTCCGACACCTGTAGGTGCCTGAATATATAGATTGGTATTATCTTCAATAGCCCTGTATACACTCACGCACAGATTCTTCTGCCCCTCCCTGTATTCATAAGGAAACTTAAGTTCTCTGATTGATTCCGTCCTTTTTAATCTTTCGTCAAATGTATAATCAGTCCATCTTTTAAAGCCCGTAATCAGCTTATTAAACCATTCTTCAATGCGTTCAAATGTGTACTCCTCCAGAAACTTGTTGATTGTCTCAGGCTCAGGAGTAACATAAGTCATCTGAATTCCAATCTTTGACAGCTTCTTCTGGCTTGCATATATATAGCCATACACCAGCGCCTGCGCCTTATGCACATACACCGGTTCTTTCAGCAGGGAAACATCTGCCTGCATAGTCTTTATTTCATCAATTATTGCATCGCTCTCCGGCTCTTTATTACCATCCTCGTCATAATTAATATCTGCAATAATACCGTCAGCCCTGCCTTCAACCTGTAATACATACTCAATCCCTAAGTCAGATACAAGCGGTATCTCAATCTTTAAAGGCACTTCCGCATGATACATAGTTCCCATGCCGTGCTGGATTTTCCTGTGAATCCTTGCCCCCTCCTGCATGATTTTCACATCATTGCTGCCTGTATTCCTGTTGTCAATATCACCTTCTGCACACATGAATTCCACAAGATTTCTTACAGATATTCGAAAGCAGTTTCCATTTACAGAGTACATACTATCTCCATTCAATAATGTTCTTCAATATCATATATATAGGCATTGCCTGTCTTTCCGACTCTTTTAACCTGTTCCATGTAATTAAGCATTGCAAGTACACTGGCAGCAGTCTGCCTGTCAATATGCGCTGCATTTGCAAAATCCGCTGAAGTAAAGTTCTTCTCAAGTCCCTCTGGTACAAACTGCATATAATCCTGTGGACAGTCCAGTTCAACTATCTTTCTTATTCCAACAGGAATGCGGTCATAACGCACACTTCCGCGCTTCTTATCGTAACTCCAGCCATTAAGAAGCTTATATTCTTCCATATCAATCAGCAGCAATGTAACCTTAAGATTCTGATTCTTTAAAAATGCTTTAATCTTATACAGTTCAAACATCGCATCATACACAGAACATTGCTTCGGAGACTTTCTTCTAGAAGTAATGTCCCCTGTTTCCGGCTCAATCCAGCTTAAATACTTCTCATATGGCATTGGATATACAACCCTTACCTGATATTCATTCAGGAACACTGACAACTTATCCCTTAACTTGTTAAGCTGCCTCGTCTGAATCTCAATTATCCCATGCTCATTATATATATCTGCAAAATAACCATCTATTGCAACCTCATGATTATCCTCATCGGGTTCATAATACATTTTTAATACTGCATGCAGTGTCTTTTCCGACAAAGTACCTATCCCCTTGTCATTATGGCTCTTACCGATTATCTTCTCTTTCGCCGCGTCAAAAGCCTGACTGTCTATATATTCAACTGGTTCTGCTTCAGATTTCTTTTTTGACATTGTGTACCTCGTATCAGATATATGTTATCATTGATAACAAGTATCTTACGAATACCTAAAAAAATCAAGGCATTTACCGATATAACCTATATAAATCCAATTAAGAACAGGAGAAAAACATGATATCAATAAGCATGTGCATGATTGTAAAAAATGAGCAGGACATTCTTGCAAGGTGTCTTGATTCATACGCAGGAACTTATGATGAATTGATTATTGTAGACACAGGCTCAACTGACAATACCAAAGAAATTGCCGCTCACTACACCGATAAAATATATGATTTTGAATGGATAAATGATTTTTCAGCCGCAAGAAATTTTGCATTTTCCAAAGCTGGATGTGACTACATATTCAGTGCTGACGCAGACGAAGTGCTTAATGATACCAACAACTACGCATTAAGAGAATTGAAACATGTGCTTCTTCCAGAGATAGACATTGTTCAGATGTATTATGTCAATGCATCAGAATATAATTCTGTATACAATGCACACAAAGAACTCCGCCCGAAGCTTTTCAAAAGGCTCCGTTCATTCACATGGATTTCACCAATACATGAAACAGTACGGCTCACGCCAGTCGTATATGACAGTGACATTGAAATTCTTCACATGCAGGCGGGCGACCATAGTAAAAGAGACTTTTCAACATATTTCAAAGCATTTGAAAAAGGAGTCCACATTGAAGATTATGTAGTTACCATGCTGTGTAAAGAGCTTCTTATATCCGGTGAAGATTCCGACTTTATTGCTTTCAGGAATATATTTGAAAATATTTTATCCAAAGAAGGCAGAAGCAATGATTTAATGAAAGAAATCAACTGTATTCTTGCTAAGATATATATGGCAGATGGTGACACTGACTCATTCTTTAAGACCACTTTAAAAGCAGTTGCTGACAATCCTCCTGCTGAAATGTGTCTGATTCTCGGAACATTTTACATGAACCAGGCAGACTATGAAGAAGCTGTGCTGTGGCTGTATAATGCTGCATTTGAAACAGAAAGCATACTTGATGTGGCAAGCAGCGGAAACAAGCCTTTGTCTTTGCTTGGTAAATGTTATGAAAAACTTGCTGCAGCAACAGATGACCCATATCAGGCAGCCCAATATAACGAAATGTCAGCCGACTATTATAGTCAGGCAGAAAACTGGAAGCTTCCGGAAGAATAAAAAAAGCCTTAGGAAAATGTAATCTAAGCATCACATTTTCACTAAGGCTTTTAAATTATTTACTTATCATCATCAATATCGAAAAGCTTCAGTTCCTCGACATCATTTTCCCCAGACTTATCATCACCATAGAAAATCTTGTCTGATACCTGGTCAATGTCCTCGTCTTCATCATCCTCATATTCCCCAAGATTATACTCATCAATCTCTTTCTCTGTATATGAATCAAGGTCAACGCCATCTTTTGATGCCATATTAAATACCTTCTTTACCTTAGAAAGCTTAGAACAAAGGATTCCCGTAACAACTGCAAATGCAGCTATTAAAACAGACAGAATTGATATAACAGCAATATAGCCCTTATTATTCGCTGGTTTTGTATCTTTTCCGGATGTATTTACCGTTCCGGTAATATCACCTTTGTCTATTGAATAAGCCTGTATTGTCGCATCGCTTATTCTGTATCTGAACCAGCCCTTTTCCCCAAGAGAGCTTACTCCATAAAACAGACAGTACTGTCTGTCCGAATCAATAAGCACCTGTACTTCTTTTCCATTCATAGTAAACTTAGTTAATGTATATCCAGACGGTTTATTAAGCGAATCTGTTATTGGAAGGACTACATATGTTATCTGTGGCTCATCAACTGTATTGTATGGTGAAAATGTTTTTGCTTTTTCATCATATACATAAAAACCACCATTGCCATTATCACTTTCTAGATACATAAGAATAAGACCTGTTTTAAGTCCTTTACCAACAATTACCTTACTACCATCATAATCATATTCTTCTGTATCATAATCATCAGGCAGCTCATGTGTTGTATAATCCTGACTAATTGTGAATTTCTCTCCATCTATAGTAACAATCCCTTCACTATTCTGTGTCTGTGATGAGCTTTCCTGCTGGACTTCTGTCTGTGAAGGTTCTTCAGTTGCCGTCTCCTGAGTAGTTTCTGGTCTTGTCGTATAAATTACATACTTTCTTACAGAACCGTCCTCTGCTGTAACTGTAATTGTAGTGGTATTGCTTCCCGGATCCATTCTTCTTCCACTTATAGATACCTTTGCCGCACCATCATTAGCAACAGCACTGACAACCAGTTCTTCAACATCTGAATCTACTGTAGCTTTATATGTTGTTGTCTCCGGTGAAAACGCTGGTGAAAGTGTTCCCGGACTTATCTGTAAAGATTTAAGCGCATTATCTGAAGAATAACTTGCTGGAGCTTTTGCTGTGACTGTTCCTGAAGAACTGCTAACCTGCGCTCTTTCACCATTTACAGATATCTTCGCATCTCCCGCAACCTTAAGTGTTGTTGTTCCTGCGGCAATAATTTCAAATTGCATTGATATTGATTCCGTAGAACCATAAGCTGATGCATCCAGAAGCGCAAACGATACAACACCGCTATTGCCTGAAGACACCGGTTTTATAATTGAATTATCATATGATACAGGTATTGCCGCCGCATCTATACTATCAGAAGCTGACACAGTAAGAGTAACTGTCACTTTATCTCCTACAGTTCCACTCACTGAACTAATTGATATTTTGGCTGTTTCATCAGCTTTCGCATAATTTACCGGAATCAGCATTATACTCATAACCAATATGCTTATAAAAGCAATTAACTTTTTTATCTTATTCATAATCATCCTTTCTAACAATAATTACTGACTTATATTTCCAATACCAAGAATATATCTTTTTACTACAGCAAAATCAAACAAATCAAGTTCTCCATCTTTATTACAATCCGCTGCTTTCCAATATATCCCTGATGGCTCAGAAATACCCAATAAAGCTCTCTTTATAAGCGCAAAATCAAATAAATCAATATCTCCGTCGCCATTTGCATCACCATATATAATAATCTCATATCTGCTGACCTCATTGCCAGAAGAATTATATGTTATAAGAATATCTCCTGTCCCAACAGTTCCGTCCTTTTCATTTCCATTCTTATTAAGAACCTTAGAATAAGCACCCTCCTGGTTTTTAATCTTATCAAGTACATCACTGACACTGCTTGAAACTGATATGCCACTTATATATTTTGTACTCTCATCCACAGACAGATTTGTAGAAAATCACGGATAACTTACGCTATTATCAGGTTTATCCGGTTCCGGATCTGGCGTAGGATCAGGTGCTTTATCCTGTCTTACCACAGTTATTGTATAATCCTGTGTATCACCATTCGCCGCTGTAACTGTTATTTTAATATCATTACTTCCAACTGAAAGTTCATATTTCCCCAAACCACTTACATTTGCTGATGAATCAAGCGCAGAGCCGCCAATATTCACTGATGATGTCTCATAATCAACAATAAAGCTGTATTCTGTTGTATACAGACTAAATGTTGGCGTCAGAGACCAGCCATCAACATACAGGTTCTTAAGTCTGTTATTAGGACTTCCATCTCCTGTCGGAATAGCACATACATTTTCAGGCATATTCTCATATACAGGTATCTTAAATACAAACGATATGCTTTCCTTATTACTGTCACTGTATCCCTGTGCACTCTTAACAGATTCACTTCTCGGTGCCAGTATATTAGTCATATACTGAT
>OHQQ01001411.1_pt1 | contig 10907 bp, 9 predicted proteins | sample 1578211 | NCBI WGS metagenome assembly OHQQ01 (sample SAMEA3879539, study PRJEB24766) | human gut metagenome | biome: human-associated habitat; feature: feces | place: USA | collected 1985/1987
ACGCCGCCGCCCGCCATCGAGCAGAGTTTTACACCTAATTGGGGATAAAACAGCTGATGGCAGGAGGCGGTGTCGTTCTGATCGGCACCCAGCTGGTACCGTTACTGTCCGGATTGTTCAGCTGAGAGAAGCAGGAGGGAGATGACTCATGGATCGGATATTTGAAGCGATTGAAGAATGGATGAGGAATCTTCTGACAGGCATGGTAAGTTCCAACCTGACAACAATGTATACCGATGTCAATGAAAAGACCGGTCAGATTGCTGCTCAGGTTGGGCAGACACCGCAGGGCTGGAATGGCAGCATTTACAGCATGATACAGAATCTTTCCGAGTCGGTCATTGTACCGATTGCCGGTATGATTATCACATTTGTACTTTGTTATGAGCTGATCTCCATGTTGACGGAAAAGAACAACATGCACGACATCGACACCTGGATGTTCTTTAAATACTTTTTCAAGATGTGGGTGGCAGTCTGGATTGTCAGCCATACCTTTACGATTACGATGGCGGTATTTGATGTCGGGCAGTCCGTAGTCAGCCGGGCAGCTGGGGTTATCAGTTCTGATACAGCGATCAATATAGATACGATGATCTCCACGATGGAGACGGCGATGGAATCTATGGAGATTGGTGAACTTGTCATACTGGCACTGGAAACGATGCTTGTAAGCCTGTGTATGAAGATTATCTCAGTCTTTATTACAGTGATTTTGTATGGACGTATGATTGAGATTTATCTCTATTCGTCCGTTGGAGCGATCCCGTTCGCAACCATGTCCAACCGGGAATGGGGGCAGATCGGGAACAACTATCTTCGTGGATTGTTTGCACTGGCATTCCAGGGATTTTTTATGATGGTCTGCGTGGGAATCTATGCGGTCCTGGTTGCAAACATCCAGATGTCAGATAACATACATTCTGCATTGTTCGGCGTGATGGCATACACGGTGATCCTGTGTTTCAGTCTGATGAAAACAGGAAACTTTGCCCGCAGTATCTTTAACGCCCACTAAGAAAGGAGGAACTGGCAATGGCATTTGTATCTGTGCCTAAAGACTTAACCAAGGTCAAGAATAAGATCATTTTCAACCTGACGAAACGGCAGCTGATCTGTTTTGGGATTGCGGCAGCAGTAGGGCTTCCGTTTTATTTCTTAAGCAGGGGAATCATTGGTTCCAGTAACGCAGCGACCGGGATGTGCCTTCTGATGCTTCCGGCATTTTTATTTGCCATGTATGAGAAAGATGGACTTCCGTTAGAAAAGGTCTTAAAAAATATGATCACCGTAAAATTTATCCGTCCTCCAGTACGCAAGTACCAGATGGAAAATATGTATGAGAAAAAATATACCGTGGTCAGAAAGAAGAAAGGGGGAACGAAGGGTGTTAAAAAGAAAAAACGATAGACAGCCGCAGAGCATGGAAGAATTGTATCCGGATGATTACTGGCTGGATGAGGAGGATGGAGAAGAAGAACTTCCAGTCCCCGAAATGAAAAGAAAACCAGTAAGCGGCAGGCTGCACGATGAGCCGATGGTGACAGGATATGAAGCACTGGAACGCCAAAGAGGTGTCCGCAGACCGAACCGGAAACTGACACGCAGGGAAAAGAAAGCCCTCAAAAGGGCACAGAAATATGAAGAAAAACTGCATAAGGAACATGAAAAAGCGGATAAGAAAAATGCAAAAAGGGAAGCAAAGCTGGCAGCCAGGGCAGAAAAGCAGGCAGTGCGTGACGCAAAGAAAAACGCAAAAAAGAAAAAGAGCAGATCTGTCGCAGCACCGTCGGGGCAGCGTCCGGCAGGAAAAGCGGTTTCCGGAACGAGAAGCAGCGGGGCAGGAAAGAAAACACCGGATAGTGCCAGAGATAAGAGGATTACTGCACAGCAGTCGATTCCATACCATGAGATGGGAAGGGATGGTATCTGCCGGGTGCAGGACAAGTTTTATTCCAAGACGATCCGTTTTTATGACATCAACTATCAGCTGGCACAGAATGAAGATAAGAACGCCATCTTTGAAAACTGGTGTGATTTCCTGAATTACTTTGACAGCACGATTCATTTTCAACTGTCCTTTATCAACCAGCACAGCAACATGGCAGAGTATGAGAAGGTCATCCATATCAATCCGCAGGAGGATGAATTTGATGACCTGCGTATGGAGTTTGCCCAAATGCTCAATAACCAGCTGGCAAAAGGAAACAACGGGCTGATGCGTACCAAATATATCACATTCGGGATTGAAGCGGAGAATATCCGGGAAGCACGACCAAAACTGGAACGTATCGAGTCGGATATTCTGAATAACTTTAAGATTCTTGGGGTATCTGCCTATCCGCTGAATGGGGAGGATCGGTTACAGATCATGTATGAAACCTTTAACCAGGACAGCAAAGTTCCGTTCCATTTCTCTTATGACGATGTACTTCGGACAGGGCTTAGCACCAAGGATTATGTCGCACCGACCAGTTTTGTATTTAAGAGTGGAAAAGATTTTGAGATGGGCGGCACGATGGGAGCTGTTTCCTATTTACAGATCCTGGCACCGGAACTTACCGACAAGATGCTGGCAGAGTTTCTGGAGATGGACAGCAACCTGATGGTGAATTTCCATATCCAGTCTATCGACCAGATGAAGGCGATCAAACTGGTAAAAAGCAAGGTGACGGATATTAACCGTATGAAGATCGAGGAACAGAAAAAAGCAGTCCGGGCAGGCTATGACATGGACATTATCCCTTCGGATTTAAATACATACGGTGGGGAGGCAAAAAGGCTTCTGGAAGATCTGCAGTCCAGAAATGAGAGAATGTTCCTTGTGACAGCATTGTTCTTAAATACTGCACCGACCAAACAGGAACTGGAAAATGTGGTGTTCCAGACTGCCGGTATCGCACAGAAATATAACTGTGCATTGAAACGGCTGGATTACCAGCAGGAGCCGGGACTGATGAGCTGCCTGCCGCTTGCGATGAATTTTGTACCGATCAAACGGGCACTGACAACGACATCCACGGCAATTTTTGTCCCGTTTACCACACAGGAATTATTTATGGCTGGGGAATCTATTTATTATGGATTAAATGCCCTGTCCAATAACCTTATCATGGCAGACAGGAAGAAACTGAAGAACCCGAACGGACTGATTCTTGGTACACCGGGTTCCGGTAAGTCGTTTGCGGCAAAACGAGAGATTGCAAACGCATTTATCGTGACGAAAGATGACATTATCGTATGTGACCCGGAAGGGGAGTATTATCCGTTAGTCCGGGCATTTCATGGACAGGTGATCCGTATTTCCCCGACCAGCCACGATTATATCAATCCGATGGATATTAACCTGGATTACGCTGACGATGATGACCCGCTTTCCTTAAAATCGGACTTCATCCTGTCCCTTTGTGAGCTGGTAGTTGGCGGAAAGAACGGACTGGAGCCGGTTGAAAAGACCGTCATTGACCGATGCGTAAGGCTGGTCTATCAGGATTTCCTTTCTGACCCGGTACCGGAAAAAATGCCGATCTTAGAGGATTTATATAATCTTCTCCGTAATCAGAAAGAGCAGGAAGCACAGCGTCTGGCAACGGCACTGGAGATTTATGTCAATGGTTCCTTAAAAGTGTTTAACCATAGAACCAACGTGGAACTGAGTAACCGTATCGTATGTTTTGACATTAAGGATCTGGGAAAACAGCTGAAAAAACTGGGTATGCTGATCGTGCAGGACCAGGTGTGGAACAGGGTAACGGTCAACCGTTCTGCGAATAAGAGTACCAGATATTACATTGATGAGTTCCATCTGCTCTTAAAAGAGGAGCAGACGGCAGCATACAGTGTGGAGATCTGGAAGCGTTTCCGTAAATGGGGTGGTATCCCTACGGGTATCACACAGAACGTAAAAGACCTGTTAGCCAGCCGGGAGATTGAGAACATCTTTGAAAACTCGGACTTTATCCTGATGCTCAACCAGGCATCTGGTGACAGACAGATCCTTGCAAAGCAGCTCAACATTTCCCCACACCAGCTTTCTTATGTAACGAACAGCGGGGAAGGTGAGGGACTGGTCTTTTATGGCAGTACCATTATCCCGTTCAAGGATAAGTTTGATAATTCCCTGATGCTGTATGCCCTGATGACTTCTAAGCCGGATGAGGTGGAAAAGCGTAAGAAACTTGGTATCGGAGAACGGGACGATTAAAGAAATAAACGAAACAAAATAAAACAGAGTAGAGGATGAGCCGGAGGAATACTTCCGGCAATTTTTCTGCCCGGAAATCATGGAGGATTACAAGATGGAAGATTACAGAAACATGGAGAGATGCAGCGGTGAACCTTGCTGCATATTTGCAGAAAGAATCTGTGCAGACAATGAAAAGGAGATTTTGAAAATGGAAAAGGACACAAAGGAAAAAGTAACGGCTGATGAAATGATGGATGATCTTATTTATCTGGCGGAACTGATTGATTTCATGGGAATTACATCTTGTCTGGCTGTAAGGGGAACTTTAAGTGAGCGAATGACAGACAAGCTGACGGATTCCATTGCAGGGATGGCAGATGAAGTGTTGGAGAAATGGGAGGACTATCAGGATAAGACAGAATAACCGGGACAAAGCAGTAAAGGGGATGGTCAAAGTTGCAGGAGCATGAGTATAAGGCGAGAGATAAAACCGTCCAGAAGATGAGCCGGGATGGTCTGCGAGAAGAAAACCTCCGGAACAAGGAAGAAAAAAGGATCACCGGACGGGATACGGATACCGAGATTTCCCGCAGTGAGAAGAAAGAGGAACTGGATTTTAGTAAACGCAGACATGAACGGCTGAAAGAAGAACGGGAGATGGAACAGCCGGAGCAGAGTTCCAGAAAACCCAGATATAGTAGGGAACATGCAGATATATTGGATGATGAACAAGATATAGCAACTGATGCGGATGTAGAAGAGGGGCTTACAGACGATAGCAGCGAGAACCCCAAATCTGCCTTTCGTACAGAGAGTATCCGTGGACAGCCAAGAGGGGAACGGGCATATCTGGAGACAGTTGCAGACAGCCGGGATCTTCGGAAGAAAAAGATGGTCAGGGATTATGCTGCAAAGGAAAGGCGGAAGGAAAAGAAGGCTTCCAGAGAAGAAAAAGCAGCCAAAAGAGAATCTGCCCGTTACCGGGAAACTTCCGAAGTGATGGAAGATTCCCTGGATAAGTTCCACGAGGAGATCAAAGGCAAGTCCAAAAGGGAACGGGTGCTGAAGGAACAGCGGAAAAAAGTTTCCCGTCTGTCTTTTGGTGATGAGGGTGACGGCATGGTACATGGTGCCGGGATCGGTATCCGGAATCCGGCATCGGCAGTCAAAGATGCGGCAGTCACAGCAGCACACTGGAAAACGCACGAAGAAGAGGATGAAAATGCGGCAGTGGAAGGGGCACACCGGGCAGAGCTTGTCGGGGAAAGCCTTGCAAGGAAATCCATCTACATGCGGGAACGGCTGAAAGGGCGAAGGGAAGAATCCCGGAGATTAAAAGAAAGCGTCCTGGATGAAGCAGAAAGGAGCAGGCTGATATTTGAGACTGCCTATGGAAATGAAGCGAAGGACGCAGTGAAAAGAGAAGCAGAGAAGAAAAAGAAATCTGCCCTGCAGAAACTCTTTCAGAAGAAGCGTTACCAGAAGCAGTATCAGGCAGCCAGACAGAGTAAAAAAGTAAAGGATGCAGCGATCACTTCCGCACAGAAGTTTACGGAAAAAGCGAAAGATGCCGTCAAGATGGTGGCGGCACAGAACCGGGGGATTTTTGCCACGGTAGCTGTCTTTGCTCTGATCTTTGTGCTGATCGCAGCCAGTTTTACCAGCTGTACGGCATCTTTGCAGGGAGCTTCTTCAGCAATCATCTCTACCAGCTATTCCAGTACGGATGAAGATATTTATGCCGCTGAAAATGCGTACCGTGCCTTGGAAGAAGCACTGAATACACAGATCAATCAGATGGAATCCACCCATCCGGATTATGACGAATACCGGTACCAGATTGATGAGATCGGTCATAACCCATATCAGTTGATCTCTTATCTTACGGTAAAATACGGCGGCTTCACTTACGATGAAGTGGCAGAGGAGATTAAGGAGATCTTCCGACAGCAGTATGGGATCACCACAGACTCTACCAGAGAGACAGTTACGGAAACCAAGACTGTACGGGTAGGGGAATCCTTGGGACAGGTTGTGACGAGTGGGTACTGTAACTGCCCAATCTGCTGTGGTCAGTGGAGTGGCGGACCGACAGCCAGTGGTGCAATGCCGACAGCAAACCATACGATTGCCGTGGATGCGGCGAATCCATTTGTGCCGATTGGGACCCATGTAGTCATGAACGGTGTGGAATATGTAGTAGAAGATACCGGAGCGTTCGCAAGATATGGGGTACAGTTCGATGTTTACTATGACAATCATGCGGCGGCATCCGCACATGGACACCAGACATGGGAAGCCTACATAGCAGACAGTAATGGAAGCCAGGAAGTGCAGGTCACGACCACAAGAGAAGTGAACCGTCTGGATGTGACGATGACAAACCACAGCCTGGATGCCGTGTTAAGGAGCCGTATGACAGAGGAAGAACAGGAACGCTACGATGCGTATAACAAATATTATGGCAACCGTGATTATCTGTTTGATCTAAACAGCATACCCACCGGAAGCAGTGGATTTGGTTATGACATACCGGCAGATGCTTTATCTGATCCACAGTTTGCAAAAATGATACAGGAAGCAGAAAAATATCTGGGTGTTCCATATGTATGGGGCGGTTATTCCCCAAGTGGTTTTGACTGTTCCGGTTTTGTGAGCTGGGTTATCAATAACTGTGGAAATGGATGGAATGTCGGAAGATGTACTGCAGATGAGCTGCGGTCACACTGTTCGCAGGTATCTCTATCGGAGGCAAAGCCGGGAGATCTGATCTTCTTCCAGGGAACCTATGACACACCGGGAGCAAGCCATGTGGGAATCTATGTCGGCAATAACATGATGATCCACTGTGGCAAGCCTGTCCAGTATACCAGCATTGCAAGTGCTTACTGGCAGGAACATTTTATGGCGTTTGGTCGTCTGCATTAAAGGAGGTGACAGGGCAGATGAACATGAAATTAAAAAAACTTCTGAATGATATTCAGAAAACGGAGGATAAGATTGCTGAATTACAGGAACACCTGAAGCGGCAGAATACATTGAGACAGCAGATGGAAGATATAGAGATCGTTAAGTCGTTCCGTTCCATGAAGCTGGACAGCCGCAGCCTGCTTGTCCTGCTTGACGGGATTCAGAAAGGAACCGTTACGATCCAGATGGATGAGGACGGTGGTATCACGGTGGAGGATGCAAAAGCTCCGCAGAAAAAGGAAAACAACGCAGAAGTTCATAGACCATCTGTTGGTCAGATGACAGAAAGAGAGGTTTTAGACGATGAGGAATAAAGTGGTAAAGAAACTGCTTATGATTGCCATGGCAGTCACCATGATCTCCGGGACATCCATTGCTACGGTTTACGCAAATGCAAACCCACCGGCGGAGGAGACAACGACACAGGTAGTAGAAGAAACGGCAACAGAATCAACAGAAGATACGGAGAAGAAAGAGGATACCGGAAGGGTCACCGGGGAAGGGGATAATTCTGCTTTTTCTACTCCGGGAAATGCCCAGCTGGTGGATGATAAGGAAAATGATGATACGAAACAGTTCCTTACCATCCAGACCAAGAAGGGAAATACATTTTACATGGTCATTGACCGTTCCAGCAATACAGAAAATGTATATATGATGTCCCTGGTCGATGAGAATGACCTGGCAGAATTTCTGGATGAGACAGAAAAGAGCAAAGAAACCGAAGAATCAACCGTAGTGATCCCGGAAACCACACCGGAAACTACCCCGGTAGCAGAGGAGGAAACCGGAGTGAAGAAAGAAGAAAAGACAGGAATGAATGTAAAAGGACTTGGAGCAATCGTACTTGCAGCGATTCTTGGAGTGGCAGGGATTGCCGTTTATAAAAAGCATGGACGTGGCAAAGAGGATGACTATGTAAGCGAACAGCTGGAGTTCTCTGACGGACCGTATGTAAATGAAGAAGAGGATGAGGAAGAAGAATAAACTTCCATCTCCAAAGAAGCAACCAAAATAAGGACAGGGGCAGCCAGAGCAGTTTGGCTGCCCTTTTTTCAGAAAGGACAAAAAAAGCGTATGTCAAAATTTTTAGTGATCGCAGAGAAACCAAGTGTGGCACAGAGTTATGCCAAAAATCTGTCAGCTTATAAAAAAGAGGACGGATATTTAGAAGGGGAGAGCTGTATTGTCAGCTGGTGCCTTGGGCATCTGGCAGAGTATGCACAGCCGGAGGAATATGACCCGAAATATGGGAAATGGCAGTTTGATGACCTTCCGATTCTCCCGCAGGTCTGGAAGTTGAAAGTTTCCAGAGATAAGAAGAAACAGTTTGATGTGTTAAAAAGCCTGATGAACCGAGCAGATGTGGACTATCTGGTAAATGGCTGTGATGCAGGAAGGGAAGGGGAACTGATCTTCCAGAGAGTGTATGACCTTGCCGGATGCAGGAAACCGGTGAAGCGTTTATGGATCAGTTCCATGGAAGATACGGCAATCCGGACAGGTTTTCAGACAATGAAAGGAGCAGAGGAATACCGGAATATTTGCATGGCTGCGGTATGCAGGGCACAGGCAGACTGGCTAATCGGAATGAACGGAACCAGGGCATATACGACCTGTTATTTTAAACGTCTGGTTGTGGGCAGGGTGCAGACGCCAACGCTTGCCATGCTTGCGGAACGTCAGGATAAGATTGAGCATTTTCAGAAAGAAGCCTTTTATAAAGTAGCACTGACAGACGGAAGGCTTACGGTAGTTTCTGAAAATATTGCAAATGAGGAAGCAGCCGATCTCCTTGCTTCCTTATGTATGGATTCGGAAGCAGTGATTACACAGGTAAAGAGGGAACAAAAGAAAGCGTTTCCTCTCAAACTTTATGATTTGACCAGTCTGCAAAGGGAAGCAAACCGTTACTTTGGCTATACGGCAAAGAAAACACTGGATATGCTGCAGGAATTATATGAAGAAAAGCTGGTCACTTATCCAAGAACGGACAGCCAGTTCGTGACGGAGGATATGAGGGATACCGTAGAGGAACTGGTAGGGAAAATGCCAGTTTTACTTCCGTTCTTGGATTATGGACAGCTGGGACATAACATCACCAGAGTGATTAACAATGCAAAAGTATCCGACCATCATGCGATTCTTCCAACAAAAGAAGCCGTAGAAAAAGGAATCTCTGATCTGACAGCGGACAAAAAGAACCTGATGATGCTGGTCTGCCAGCAGCTGGTGCAGGCAACAGGGGAAGAGTATCAGTATGAGCAGACGGATATTACGGTCAAATGTCAGGGACATGATTTTACCGCCAGAGGAAAAGTGCCGGTGCAGATGGGATTTAAAGCGGCGGGGAATGCCTTTAAGAACCAGTGCGTGAAAGCCAAGCCGGAAGAAGAAACGGAAAAAGAAACTTCCATTCCATATGGATATGAAGAAGGAATGACGCTTTCTCCGGTAAAGGCAGAAAAGACAGTGCATTTTACTTCCCCGCCAAAACCATTCAATGAAGATACCCTCCTTGCCGCTATGGAAACCGCAGGGAATAAAGACTTTGATTCGGAGACAGAGAAGAAAGGACTGGGGACTCCGGCAACCAGGGCAGGTATCATTGAAAAACTGGTTTCTTCCGGCTATGCAGTCAGAAAAGGAAAGCAGATCTTGCCAAGCACAGAGGGCAGGGAACTGGTGAATGTCATGCCGGCTTATCTGAAATCTGCCGCAATGACTGCCGAATGGGAAAATCAGCTTTTAATGATGGAAAAAGGGCAGATCACAGATACACAGTTTATGGGTGAGATCACTTCTTTAGTTGGTAAGATCCTTTCTGTATGCAGGGAGATACCGGAAGAAGAAAGGAGAAGATTCCAGAAGGCAAGGGAAGTGATCGGTAAATGTCCGGTCTGCGGTTCGGATGTTTTTGAAGGGAAACAGAATTTTTACTGTTCCAACAGGCAGTGTGATTTTGCCCTTTGGAAAGAAAACCGTTTCTTAGGAAGCATGGAGAAAACACTGGATAAAAAGATGGCAGTGGAGCTTCTTGATAAAGCCTGCACCCATGTAAAAGGGCTGTATTCCAGAAAAAAAGATATAAAGTTTGACGCAGACCTTTTACTGACACTGGAGGACGGAAAGCCAAGGTTCCATCTGGAATTTCCAAAGAAGAAATAAGGCAAGGAGGTAGGCAGTATGTCGAAATTACAGGACATCCGGGAACTGGCACAGGAACATGCGACATCGGTGAGCAGTTCGCCAAGGGACTGGATGGGTTATATGGATACCGCAGCGAGACTATACCGGTATCCTTTTACAGACCAGTTACTGATCCACGCACAGCATCCACAGGCAACCGCCTGTGCGTCCCTGGAACTGTGGAATCACCCGGAGATTGAAAGTGCGGTGGTCTTCCTGCTGAACCGCAACCTGGGCGGGGCGGTGATCACGAATCACAAGGTGCATCAGGGGCTTTCGATGCACAGCGGAACGCTCGAGCATATCTGCATCGACCCGGAAGGGCCGGAGTGCTACTGCGCTTCTTTTTATTGAAGAGTTTCTGCAGTCGGAATTTTAATTTTTAGTTATAGAATTTCAGGGATAGAAAATCCGGGAACGGAAAGTTTTACATTGCTTTCCATTCCCGGATTTTTTCTGCTTTTTATCAGTGTTCGTTTTTAGATAAACATCGCATAAATCGACGCTCCGACCACAGTCAGAATACCTGCAACTGCAATCGAAAGGCTGCTCATCGCGCCCT
>OHQQ01001419.1_pt1 | contig 10857 bp, 9 predicted proteins | sample 1578211 | NCBI WGS metagenome assembly OHQQ01 (sample SAMEA3879539, study PRJEB24766) | human gut metagenome | biome: human-associated habitat; feature: feces | place: USA | collected 1985/1987
GGTATAAGTCGATGGTATAGCTGAGGATTTGGAAGGTGTAGAAGCTGATTCCCACAGGAAGCGCCAAATGCCACAGGGGCAACGATGTCCCCAGGACTCCGCCTACAGCAGTCAGGAGAAAGTCACTATATTTGAAAAAGACCAAAAGTCCCACACACCCGGTGACAGACAGGAGCATACACAGACGGCTCAGAAAATGTCCCCGAAACCGATGGATTCCCAAACCAGCTGCAAATCCCAGGAGCATGGTCAGGAGGATCAGAATTAAATATTTTGGTTCTCCCCAAGCATAGAATAGCAGGCTGGCCAGGAGCAGTACCACATTTTTTCCCTTTTTGGGTGTGAGAAAGTAGATCAAAAAAGTGCAGGGTAGAAAGGCATACAGAAAAATCAGACTGGAAAAGATCGTGTTCAAAAACAAAACCGGAAGCACGGCATTGTCTCTCAGAGACTGCTTCTTGAACACATCATAAAAACCCAGCAAAGCTGCTGAAAGGAAGGCGAGTAATAACCACATGAAGTAAAATTATTTACAATTAGACTATTTACGATTTACGATTCAAATTATTCGTGAGAATTATCACATTCGGATAAAATCGTATATACAGTAAATCGCAAGTATTCTCAATCGTAAATCGTAAATAGCTAAATCGTAAATAATATGATAAGTCCCTTAGCGTATATTCATCCCGAAGCCAAAATCGGGGAAAACGTAGAGATTGCTCCTTTTGTTTTCATTGACAAGAATGTGGTAATCGGTGATAACAACAAGATTATGGCAAATGTCAACATTCTGTACGGTGCACGCATCGGCAATGGAAACACCATTTTCCCGGGAGCCGTTATCGGTGCTATTCCCCAGGATTTAAAGTTCAGAGGGGAGGAAAGCACTGCTGAAATCGGAGACAACAATATCATACGTGAAAACGTAACTGTCAACCGCGGTACAGCTGCCAAAGGCAGAACCATCGTCGGTAACAACAATCTCCTGATGGAAAGTGTACACGTGGCCCACGATGCTCTGATAGGCAACAGCTGTATCATTGGCAACTCTACAAAAATGGCGGGTGAAATTGTCATCGACGATTATTCCATCATCAGCGCCAATGTACTGATGCACCAATTCTGCCATGTGGGCGGTTATGGAATGATACAAGGCGGCTGCCGTTTCAGCAAGGACATCCCACCGTACATCATTGCCGGACGCGAGCCTATCTGCTATGCGGGAATCAATGTGGTAGGGTTACGCCGCCGTGGCTTCTCCAACGAGACCATTGAGAAAATCCATGATGCCTATCGTATTATCTATCAAGGCGGTCTGAACAATACGGATGCCTTGAAGAAAATCGAGGATGAAATGGAAATGACACCGGAAATAAGCTATATCGTAAACTTTATACGTGAATCAGCCCGCGGCATTATCCCCGCAGGAAAATGAAAAACGTATGATTTACACAAAGTCAGAAATCATAAATTATAAATCATCATGATCTACAGATTTACAATCATCTCTGATGAGGTGGACGATTTTGTCAGAGAAATACAGATAGACCCGGAAGCTACCTTTTATGACTTCCATGAAGCGATTCTAAAGTCGGCAGGCTACACTAACGACCAAATGACGTCTTTCTTCATTTGCGATGATGACTGGGAGAAAGAGAAAGAAATTACGCTGGAAGAAATGGATGACAATCCGGAAATGGACAGTTGGGTGATGAAAGAGACCCAGCTGAGCGAACTGGTTGAAGACGAGAAGCAGAAACTTCTCTATGTATTCGATTATATGACTGAGCGCTGCTTCTTCATCGAGCTTTCTGAAATCATTACCGGAAAGGAAATGAAAGGAGCCAAATGCACCAAGAAAGCAGGTGAAGCTCCCAAGCAGACCATTGATTTTGAAGAGATGGCAGCTGCTGGCGGTTCCCTTGATTTGGACGAAAACTTTTACGGCGACCAGGACTTCGATATGGAAGATTTCGACAAAGAGGGTTTCGGCGGTTTGGACGAAGCCGGAAACTCCTTTGAAGAAGAGAAATATTAAACAGACATACCATACAGATTTCTTTTAGGCACGGATTACACGGAAACACACGGTTGTTATTGAATATTCCGTGTAATCCGCGTAATCCGTGCCTATTTTTTTACCCGCATGCACACCCTAATCGTACTTATCGGTCCCACCGGAGTAGGCAAAACAGAGCTCAGCCTCCGATTGGCAGAACATTTCCATACTTGTATCGTCTCGGCCGATTCGAGACAACTCTATGCAGATTTAAAGATAGGCACGGCTGCCCCTACACCGGAGCAACTGCAACGGGTACAGCATCACTTCGTCGGTACCCTGAAGCTGACAGACTATTACAGTGCCGCCCAATACGAAGCGGAAGTGATGAAGCTGCTGGAAGACCTGTTTACAAAGCATAACACCGTACTGCTGACCGGAGGCTCAATGATGTATGTAGATGCAGTCTGTAAAGGAATTGACGACATTCCGACCGTAGATGCCGATACACGCCAGCTCATGCTGCACAAATACGAAACAGAAGGTCTGGAAAGACTTTGTGCGGAACTTAAGCTGTTGGATCCGGAATATTACAAAATAGTAGATTTGAAGAATCCCAAACGCGTAGTCCATGCTTTGGAAATCTGCTATATGACGGGCAAGACCTACACTTCCTTCCGCACCCAACAAAAGAAAGAACGCCCCTTCCGTATCATCAAAATAGGATTAACACGTAACCGGGAAGAGCTTTATGAACGCATCAACTGCCGGGTGGACCAAATGGTGGAAGAGGGTTTAGTGGAAGAAGCGCGCATGGTCTACCCGCATAAAAGTCTAAATTCCCTAAATACAGTAGGCTACAAAGAAATATTCAAGTACCTGGATGGTGAATGGACATTACCCTTTGCCATCGAAAAGATAAAGCAGAACTCACGCATCTATTCCCGTAAGCAAATGACCTGGTTCAAACGGGACGAGGAAATCCACTGGTTCCACCCGGAGCAGGAAGGGGAAATACTGGAATACTGTCATTGTTCCATCAAAGGCGTATAAGCCTTTCGGACAAGTGCTTCCACATCTTGATAAAGCTTCTGCATTTCTTGAGAATCAATGCTTCCTTGCTGTCTCCAGCTGTCCAACAATAGGCATGTACGGCGAAACACCTCTGCCTCTACCGTAACAAGCTGCTGCATATAGCCATTATTCTCCATATTGTACAGTTTTTCCCAATTCAGATAACGATTGGTTCCCATCCCCTGATTATAACAAAAGACATTGTTGGAAAGCCGGAGTGACCAATCACTGAGCGGAGCGGCGGCACACGCCTTGTCCCAACATACCATCGGAGGCAGAAGTCTATCCGCATCCTTCACCCAAAGCGGCACGGCAATACCCGTAGGAGGATATCCCAGCATTGTCCACATCGTAGTAAGTTCCACCTTCTCACCCGGTTTTACGCCCTGCACCACAATGGAACAAGAAGTACTGTTACGGGGAATAAAATCCTGGTCGACAAACCAACCGGAACCTTGCGGGCGATTAAATTTCCCGTTCTTCAAATCAATATCAAGCATGCCATTGCGAAACGAACGTGAAAGATCATTGAATATACCCTGCGGTGTGATCCCTCCCGTTGCAGAAGCCCTCATCAGTACCCTGTCTGCCTCCATATAGCGTACATAACCTGCCCCCCGATTTGCTTCACCGGCAAAAGAGAAGTTGGTACGGGCAATGTAGCCGTAAGGAGCATCTTTGGGATTATTGGCATCATACATCGTATATTTATAATAATCCACCTCAAACATGGCGGCAGCGCCTTGAGCGTCGATTACGCCAAAATTGGCCTCTATCAAGCTGGGCTTGGAAATGGTATCGAGGAAATGGCAGAAATCCTCCACCGTGGCACAAACCTCCAAGGCACGGTAGATAATCCTCCCGTTGGCTGCCCCCCGTTCTTCCCCATCTTTCACTTCCACCAGATTGTAGGATTGGGTGTTCATCAAGGCAAAACCAACGGAGTTTGTACCCATCCATGCCTCTTTCAAGGCAGGAAAGTTAGCACTATTCACATCGGCAATGAAGTTATACTTCTCCCCTTTTATATAAGCAACATGATTTCGCAGATAGTCCGTATCACGGTTTTTCCATAGCAACGGACGGCCGTCAGGAGTAACCTTTCCAGAAACGACGGCAGATGTACAAGCCAGAACCGGCTCAGCAGTGAGTGCCGCAAGCAGTCCCCATATTAAAAAAAGATGTTTTATCATAACCTTGCCTTCCTTAGATTTATATTCGCAAAGGTATGATAATCTGTGAAAGGGCAAAAGAAATCCTCTGAAATCCTTATCCCCTATTCATCAGGAAAGAATTATTCGCTGACAAGTTTCTGCAACTTATCCTGCATATACCGAAGTTTCGCAGTTCCAGTACCTTGTTCTATATGACGGATAATGCCTTTCTTATCCACCAGTATAGTGACCGGCATACCACTCACATGAAAGGTCTCGAAGAAAAACAAGTCATCGGCTATCTGGGTAAAGAGGAAAGGACGGCTCTCTACAATTTTCTTTATTTGTGCAGCACTGTCAAAAGTCGTAGCAAGATAGGTTACATCAGGATAGACTTCTATCCATTTGTTCAGCTCCGGCATTTCACGGATACAAGGACCACAGCCGGTATACCAGAAGTTCAAGACCATAGGACGGCCCACTACATCGGTATTAGTCCACTCCTTCCCTGCGGTATCTTTTACTTTGAATTCTGGAAAGGGTTTACCTATCCATTCCTCTGTCTTCAAAGTCTGTACGGCACCGCCTATCGGCAACTTCTTCCCCGTTCCTCCACGGTAACTCATCAAGAAAGCTTCCGCACCAGGCACCTCGTCGGCAGGAGTAGCATATTCTCTCACCTCCTCAGACAGCACAATGCCCTTGCGCAAGCGGAGTTCCGTAACCTCGTGTCTCGCGCCGTCCTCATGTATTATGAAAGCCGCCACGTTGTCCGAACCCACACCAGGCGGCATGCCTTCGAAGAAAAGCCCGCCCACCAAATAATATTTCTTACCGGCTGTCTGGGCAGAGCAAAGCCCTGCCCCCACAGCTACCAGAATCAGAAACAAAGAGAGAATTTTCCTTATCATAATTGTTAGAGACTATTCACTTTTCAGCGTAATCGTAAGCTTGGGCTGCACCTTCACTTTGCCGGTAGCCATACCTATATACGAAACAACCAATACAGCATCCTTAGAAGGTACAGAAAGGACAAAATTGCCATTGACATCGGTAACGCTTCCCGTAGTGGTACCTTCTATCAGAACAGCCGCACCGATAATAGGCTCACCCTGCTCATCCACCACTTTACCTTCCACTTTCATATTACCTTGAACGGAAGTCTTTTCTACAGCTTTAGTTTTTTTAGTAGTAATGTAAATCTCACCTTTTCCACCTGCCTCTTTCTTCACCTCAATACCCTCAATATTCTCGGCAGGTATTAAATCATCGATAGTTTTAGTACTCAAATCAACTTTTTCTCCATCAATATAGATAGTCTTTATTAAATCAAGACTACCGTTATGCTGTACTTTAGCGTTCTCTGTCACCTCATTATCCCGACGGATAACTATACCTGGAGTTCCTTGTTTCAGGGTTATCAAAAGAACACCATTCTTTCCCTTTTCTCCATATAATTCCGTGGCAGATTTATCTTTCAAAACCGTTACACGTTCTATCTTATCAGGATTCAATGCACTCATGACAGATGGCGTCACCTCTTTTCCATCCACAATATACAATGGTTCTTTCCCATTACCTGCATATCCTTCAACTGTAATACCATTGGCAGAAGAAGTTTTCTCAAGTTTGTCATCATCCAAACTGAACATCACCGGAACCGTATATTTCACCGCCACCGGCTGCCCCTTCTGTCTCCCTGGTTTCCACTTCGGCATACTACTTATCAAACGCAACGCTTCAGCATTCATATCCTTATCTACAGAACGGAGAAGCTTCGGCTCCTTGATACTACCATCTTTATCCACCACAAATTGGACAGTCACGCGTCCCTGCGTACCTTTCTCTTTGGCAGATGCCGGATAACGCATATTCGTCTTGATATAATCCATGAAAGCGCTCATTCCGCCGCCGGGAAATTCCGGCATCTCCTCTACCACCTCGAAGACCGGAGTTCCCTTCAACTGCTTGCGGACTTCCGTCGGTACATACTTCACATCGGTAGGCTTCGTAGTGTCACCTGCACTTTCTGCCACTTTTGTTTCTACAATTGCAGCCAAATCGTTAACTTTGACGCTTGAAATCTCCTCAACCTTATCGGAGACTTCGGGACGGGCAAAAGCTGTCACTGCAATGGCAGCTACCGGAAGTACATAAAGATACTTCAAACGTGCCCACGGACTTGATTTTTCTTTTAACATCATAGTGATACGTTTTTTAAGTTTACTGTGATTAAAGCTGTTGGCCATAGAGTAGAGCCTTGTGCCGACAGCTTTTTTTATTAATAATAGTTGATACTGTTTTGCATCCACACCCTCCTTTATCACCGTTTCATCCGCTTCAAACTCATGGATATTCTGCAATTCCTGCTTCAGGAGCCATGATGCCGGATTGAACCACTGAAAGAAAATGCAGACATCAGCCACCAGCAAGTCCCAGGAATGGCGGTTATGGATATGGGCAAGCTCGTGGATAAGGATTTCCCGTCCGTTCTCCTCCAAGTCTTTCCGTGAAATGACAATATATCCCATCCAACTGAACGGAGCGATGTCACAGTTGTGTACAATCAAAGTAACGCGCTCTTTCCTGCCCGGTAAGTAGCTGCCAATATCCTCTTTTTTACCCGATTTCAGCAACATCAGTAACCGTACCAACGAATATACGTTGCGGAAGGCAAAGAAAACGATTCCTGCCAGATAGACAAGCAGCGCCACTTGTATCCAGATGACTGTTGCCGTTTCAGCCCTTGCTCCGGCCTCAGTGGCATTCACTGCATCTGCCATCATCAGCAACTGCTCCAATGTCAGCATCGTCTGGTGCACTTCCGTCTCCTGCTTCACACTTACCTCTACCAAAGGCAATAGGCAGGACAACAGCAAAATGCCCAACAATGAAAAACGGTTGAAACGATGAAACGTCTCGCGTGCCAGCAACAAGCGATAAAACAAATAGAATATCGCCAGGCAAACAGAAGATTTGAGTATATAAACAAAAAACAGACCCATGGAATTATTTACTATTTAGGGATTTACGATTTACTATTTACAGTTACTTGGTCAGTTCATTCCGTAGCATCTCCACTCCGGGAAATCCGGTTGCTTTGTAGGAAATATCTCCTTCACGGTTCACGACGAAATAGGTCGGGATACCCGGATATTCGTACAGCTTTGCCAATGCCGTACTTTGCTCATTGCTAATGCGACAGTGAATACCGGGTATATCCGGTATCATTACTTTCCATTTTCCTTCAGGAGATGTTTCGTCGACAATATATAGATAAACCACCTCTTTCAGCTCCTCTTTCAACGGTTTCAGGCTTTTCATGGCCCGCATACAAGGACCACACCAGGTGTTCCACATATCCACCAGTACCATCTTGCCACGATAAGGACGAGTAATGACCTGCAACAAACTGTCTGCCGCTACCTCCTTTTCCACCTCAACAATCTTATATCCGGTCTTTCCCTTAGTAGCTTCCAACTCTGATTTCAGTTCGGCTTCAATCCTCCCGTTTCTCATCAGGAACAATTGCCTGAGGTCGGGAGAAGCGATGCTGTCCACCGTCCGACGCTCTTCCTCAGTCAAAGGCATGTACTTGCTCAGATTACGGGAAGCACGCCCGGCAAGAAGCATGTCCGGCCAAAGAGGGTCTTGCACAAACTTATCCCGGAAATTTCCGGTAGCGGTCTTCACAAAGTCCGTATAATAATTGTAATATTTCTGTTCGGGGGTATGCAGAATATCCAGTTGCAGTATTTCCTTGAAGTATGAGGTACTGTCCACCGTCATGTCCGCCCTTTTCACCCCCTTCCTGCCCGAAAGCATCGGGGCATAACTAAGGTTACTCTTGTAATTATAGATAAGGCTGAACAGATTCATATCCAGATTTGCCCGGATATAAGTACGGCAAGCCTGGCTCATATCCTTGTTTTTTACAAGTTTCTTTTGCATATCTTCATAATGCCTGAACAGATACTTTTTATATGCCTGCGGAGTCATCCCACAAATATCTGCATAAAAATCATCAGCTCCCGATAAGCTTTTCATTTCACCGAACCGCAGCAACTCGGTATTCAGACCGGCATAGTCTCCTTCAAACCAAACACAGTTGTCCGTTACACCATCCCTTTTCCGGCTTAAAAGACGGCTTTGCGAATAGAATATTTCAGGCAGATTGATTGTGACATCCAGTTCTCCACCCGGAACGAGAAACAATTCTATTTTCGAACGGGATATCCACAGCGTAGCACCGCTCGGCAACAGCACCTCTGTCTCATAACGGAACGTGCCATCCTCCGCTATCTTCAAGTCCTTACCGGTGAAATACATGAAGAACCAAGGCGAGTCATAGTAGCGTAACGTCACTCCATACTCCGGTTTATACCCCAATATCTGCCCCTTTATGACAGTCTTTCCCATATTCAATTCCGGTCCGGGCAATGGCAAAACCTCATCCGGTTTCTTATTCCGCAAACGTTCGGGAATATCCACCCGAGGTTTCTCTCCGTTGAGCTGTATACCATAAATTACCCATCCTTCATCACTGTCCGGTGTCTCTACAAAATCAAAGCTCTCAGTATCCATCGGAAGCGGACTAAACTTCAAAACAGCAGTCATTTCACCGGAAGCGGGAATATGCGTCCATTCATCCCTGGCAAAACCGGTATTTCCCAAATATCCGTAATCCTTTCCGGATGCCCGCAACACAGCTGTCGAATCAATCCTGACCCTATCGCCCTGCATGCCATAAAGCCTCACCGCCAGCCAGGTCGTATCTTTTCCAAGCGTCACTTGCTCCACTTCAATGCTACGCGTATTGCATGCCATGAAATAGGGTACCTTTACGATTTTCTTTGCCTGCAATCCGCAGCAAATACTTACCAGCAGCAAACAAACCAATCCGATGTTTTTCATAAGCCAGAGTTATTAGAGCCTCAACAATCTCAGTCCCTTCCCTTTTCCACGTCTTGTATCAACTGCTTCAGTTCTTCCAGGGATATATCCTCTTCCTTCACCAGAGACGACACTGCGCTGAGATAGGAATTATTGAAATATTTGCTGATAACGTTCTTCAGTGTCCGCTTGCGGAAATCCTCCTCGCTGACCACCGCATAATACTGATACGTGTTGCCGTACGTATGATGGCTCAGGAATCCCTTATCCTCCAATCCTCTCACAATGGTGGACAAAGTATTGAAATGTGGTTTCGGCTCTTCATAGAATGCCAGCATTTCCTTCACAAACAAGGGTCCCTTTTCCCAGAAAAAGCCCATGATTTCTTCTTCTTTTGCAGTCAATCCTTTCATAACATTCTTTGTTTTCTGCAAATAACTAAATTATTTAGTTCAAAAACTAATTTCTCTCGTTAAATAAAACTAAAGCTTTTAGTTTATTCGGCAAACACCAGTCTCCAACCGTCTCCCGACAAGCAAAATACCTACTAATAGTGATTGCAGTTCTCGGATAAAAGCCGTTACTTTGCGCACGAATCAGAGAATTAAAAACAATAACATACAATGAATGAGCAACATAAGTACCGCTCCACGGACAAGATGAGCGACCTCATCTGTGACAATTACTCCTTATTAATGGTGATGAGCCGCTTCGGACTGTCATTAGGATTCGGAGACAAGAGCGTGAAGGACGTCTGCGAAGCACAAGGCGTCGATTGCCCTACATTCCTCGCCGTAGCCAACTTTATCAGCGAAGAACAATACTCTTACAGCGGCAATGAAAGTGATTTTTCCATTCCCGCCCTTATGGATTATCTGAAGCGTGCCCACACATATTTCCTCGACTTCAACCTGCCGGCCATCCGCCGCAAACTCATCGAAGCCATCGATTGTTCCAGTACAAACGATGTAGCCTACCTCATCCTGAAGTTCTTCGATGAATATGCCAAGGAGGTACGCCGCCACATGGAATATGAAAACCAGGCCGTATTCACCTATGTAGAGCAATTACTCCAAGGCAACCTATCGGATGAATACAACATTGCCACTTTTGCCAGCAAACATAATCAGATAGATACCAAACTGAAAGAGCTGAAGAACATCATCATCAAATACTACCCGGAAAAGGAGAACAACAATCTCCTGAATGCGGTCTTGTTCGATATATTCAACTGCGAACAAGACCTTGCCACCCACTGCCAGGTAGAAGATTATATGTTTGTTCCCGCCGTAGCGCAAATAGAAAGGAAACTGAAAAATGAACAATAATACTTCTTTGAAGATTGTCATTGCAGAAACTTCGGTCATCATCCGGAGTGGTCTGACGGCTGTTTTGAAGCGTATTCCCAACTTGAATGCACACCCTATTGAGGTTTCTTCTCCGGAATCGCTGCAGAACTACATTCACATGCATCCGGCAGACATTATCATCATCAACCCCACTTTCGGTGGCTGGTTCGACCTGCCCGCCTTCAAGGCAGAACACGGAAAATCCGGTATCAAGTACATTGCTATGGTATGCTCCGTCATCGACAACAACATATTGAAGGAATATGACGAGAACTTCGCCATGTGCGATGACGTAGATGTCATCGCCTCCAAAATCAACCACTTGCTACACACCGAGGAGGAAGAGGAAAAAGACAGCGAACAAGAAACCCTGAGCCAGCGCGAA
>OHQQ01001420.1_pt1 | contig 10854 bp, 8 predicted proteins | sample 1578211 | NCBI WGS metagenome assembly OHQQ01 (sample SAMEA3879539, study PRJEB24766) | human gut metagenome | biome: human-associated habitat; feature: feces | place: USA | collected 1985/1987
CTAAGCGAGGAAAACCTGAGTTCCAGCGCCACAGACAGGTGCCGGACAGCCTGATACACACACGCAGCTTACTACTACATAACATTTTTTAAAGGGGGATATATTATGGCGTTACATGTTATGGACGAGGCCAACCGCTGCTTACAGTGCAAAGTGCCTCAGTGTCAGAAGGGATGTCCTATCAACACTAACATTCCTGTGGCAATCCGTTTACTTAAAGAGAACAAGCTTAACGAAGCTGGCAAAATGCTTTTCGAGAACAACCCGCTTACTACCGTGTGCAGTCTTATCTGCAATCATGAGAACCAGTGTGAGGGGCACTGTGTACTTGGAAGAAAGGGCGCTCCTGTACATTTTTCTACTATTGAGAATTATATCTCAAGTACATATGCCAACCAGATGACTGAAGGTCCTAAGCCTTCTAACGGCATGAGAGTCGCAATCATCGGTTCTGGCCCTGCCGGTATCACTATTGCAATTATTCTTGCAAGATACGGATATCAGGTTACCATATTTGAAGGAAAGGACAAGATTGGCGGCGTATTAAGATACGGTATTCCGGAATTCAGACTTCCTAAGACTGTTCTTGATGATATTGAATACAGACATCTTGCCTTAAAGGGTATCAAGATTCGTCCTAACACCACTATCGGTGGTGCAATCGGAATTGATGATTTGTTCCGTGACGGCTACAAGTCTATATTCATAGGTACAGGTGTATGGAAACCTAACTCTCTTCACATTAAAGGAGAGACTTTCGGTAATGTCCACTTTGGTATCAATTACCTCAATAACCCTGACAGCTACCACCTCGGTGAAACTGTTATTGTTATCGGTGCCGGTAATGCCGCTATGGACGTTGCAAGAACTGCTAAGAGAAAAGGCTCCCGCAATGTCATCTGTTTCTCTATCACTAAGGAAGTTGCTGCAAGTAAATATGAATTCAGCTATGCACAGCTTGAAGGAATCACATTTGAATATAACAAACGCCCTGTTGAGATTAAGGACGATGGCGTTATATTCAGGGATATTATTGAGAATGAGGATGGAACTTTCACTGATGTAGAAGGAACTGATACACTTCACCACTCAGACAGTGTTATCATCTCTATCAGTCAGGGACCTCAGAACCGTATTGTCAACACAACAACAGGTCTTAAGGCTACTGCAAGAGGACTTCTTGACGCAGACGAGACTGGTCACACAAGCCGTCCGGGTATATTTGCATCAGGTGATGTTGTCAACGGTGCAAGAACCGTAGTAGAAGCTGTCGCACACAGCAAGATTGTGGCAGAATCAATGCATCAGTATATGCAGTCGCTGCCGAAGGACAGTGAATAAGAACATTTACATTTCGCCATAAAAAATCGTCTACAGCTTACACCTATCGATTAGTGTAAAAAAGGGTTAAAGCAAAATGCTTTAACCCTTTTTTATCAAACGATGTTTTAACATATTTATTTTCTACATATCTGCAAGCAATTCCTTTGCCTTGTCCATAGAATCCATATGAACATATATATCACATTTGGAATTCTTACTGTTATTAAGGAACTTGAACACGCCTGTGTGAAAATTCCACTTCTCAAAATATGATATATTATTTCTTCTAAGTACTCTCTCTATTTTTCTGCTTTCCTCTAATGTAACATCAGAACGCAATAAACGTTCATTAGTTCCGATTTCTGACATACTGCTACACCTCTTTACTAACGTCTGTTATGTTAGTATGTTATCACATTTTAAACGTAAAATCCACTTTAGAAAATTAAAAAATCGGTCTGAACACCTGTCCAGACCGAATAATTATTTAAAGAATGTGAATTAAGCGATTGTGTAAATCCATCCCTTAGGAGCTTCAATCTTGCCCATCTGAATACCTGTTAATGTATCGTAGAGCTTCTGGATTGTAGGACCCATCTTCTCCATTCCGCTTGGGAAGCAGATTTCCTTACCATGGTCATTAATCTTACCAACTGGTGAGATAACTGCAGCTGTACCGCAAAGACCACATTCAGCAAAGTCCTTAACTTCATCAAAGAGAACTTCTCTTTCTTCAACTTCAAGTCCAAGGTATTCCTTAGCAACATGAATAAGTGAACGACGTGTGATTGAAGGAAGGATACTGTCAGACTTAGGTGTTACAACCTTGCCATCCTTTGTTACGAAGATAAAGTTAGCTCCGCCTGTCTCTTCAACTTTTGTTCTTGTTGCAGGGTCAAGGTACATATTTTCTGCATAACCTTCTTCATGTGCTGTAACAATAGCATGAAGGCTCATTGCATAGTTAAGACCTGCTTTGATATGACCTGTTCCGTGAGGTGCTGCTCTATCGAAATCAGAAACTTTGATTGTGAGAGGCTTAGCACCACCCTTGAAATAAGGTCCAACAGGTGTAACGAGAATTCTGAACTGATATTCATCAGCCGGCTTAACACCAATAACAGGATTACTACCAAACATATATGGACGAATGTAGAGAGACGCACCTGAACCAAATGGAGGTACCCATGCATCGTTAGCCTTAACAGTCTTTGCAACTGCTTCTACAAACTTATCTTCAGGATAAACCGGCATCTCAAGTCTGCGGCATGAGTTTGCCATTCTCTCAGCATTCATATCAGGACGGAAAATGACTACATGACCGTCTTGTGTTGTATATGCTTTCATTCCTTCAAAACATGTCTGTGCATACTGAAGCACGCCTGCACATTCGCTAATCACGACCTTATCATCTTCTGTAATGACACCGTCATCCCATGCTCCATCTTTGAAATTTGCAACAAATCTCTTGTCAGTCTTCATGTAACCAAAACCGAGATTTGACCAGTCAAGATTTTTCTTTTCCATCTTTATTACTTCCTTTCATAAATACTTACACGTATTTTAATACGATAATATACTAAAGTCAACAACATTATCAGCTTAATTATTCCCTGTCAAGCACTGACTGATAAAATGTAAAATAGTCTTCTCTCTTATCAGCTGTAAATGCAATGGCAGTTCTTGGATGCTGGTTCTGCTGGCCGGTAAGCATGTACTGCACATCACATCCCCATACAACACCTGATTTTTTCAGTGGAAGAATTCTGTTTTCAATAAACTTAAGAACAGGATTCAGGCTGTACTTAGGATTTCTTAAAAATCCTAGAAGGAGTTCCATATAGCAGTTTCCTGCCCCTCTTCCCATACCGCTCATTGTCGCATCAAGATAACTTACACCGAAGGCACATGCTTCAATTGTATTTGCAAATGCAAGCTGCTGGTTATTATGTGCATGAATACCAACTTTCTTTCCTGCTGCTTCTGCAACCTTAATGTACTTATCAGCATATCTTCTTATCTGTTCAGGGTAAAGTGAACCATAGCTGTCAACAAGGTAAATAACATCTGCCTTGCTCTTTGAAAGCAAATCAAGTGCCAGATCAAGCTCACTTTCCTGTGCAGTAGAAACTGCCATAATATTTATTGTTGTCTCATATCCCATATCAGCACAGTAATTAATCATCTCAACTGCTGCCGGGATAGTATTTACATATGTCGCAATACGAATCATATCAATTACACTGTCTTTTTTCGGAATGATATCCTTTTTATAATCAGTTCTTCCGACATCCGCCATAACCGAAATCTTCATGTCAGTATCATTATCACCGACAATATCTCTTATATCCTGCTCGTCACAGAACTTCCACTTGCCAAATTCATTCACGTCAAACAAATCCTTTGAAGCCTTATAACCAAACTCCATATAATCAACGCCTGCGGCAGCATTTGTTTTATATAAATCTTTTACAAATTCATCATCAAAATAAAAATTATTAACAAGACCTCCGTCTCTTATTGTGCAGTCAACAACCTTGATGTCTGGTCTGAACGAAATTAATTCACCTTTCTGTTGCATAAAAAAATCCTCCGTATGTTTTTGCTTTACCATGCGTATTTCACCATGACGCCTAATTTAATTGATACGTCTGTGTTTTTCACTTTAAAGCGTTAAATTGATATAAGTATACCACTTTAAATCGAAAAGTCAAAACATTTATAAGCTTTTTTTATTAAAGTTGAAGTTTATTCTGCATAAGTTTGAGCATTTCTTTAATACCTGTAAGATATTCTCCAGCATTATTGTATTTCTTTTTTGTCACACGCCAGATAAACTGCGGCTGTGAACCGCTTACAAGCTTCATTGCCCCTCCGAAGCTGTCAATAAAATCCGGAATTGCCTCTGTATTTATTTCTGCCTTAGGATAAACTTTCATAACTGTCTTATAACAACCTGACGGTCCATCCTCAATAGTTCCTTTCATTTCCATAATTCCGATTTTATGAGCCATTGACTTAATGAGAGCAATATTTAAAAGATTAACTGCCGGTGTGCTTAATGAACCATATCTGTCTACAAGTTCATCTTTCATGTCGCTTAATTCTTCCTCGCTCTCAATAGCTGCAATACGTTTATAAATATCAAGCTTCTGATATTCACTTTTGATATATGTCGAAGGAATATAGGCATCCACAGACAAATCAACATTCGTTTCAAAACTATATTCGTTCTTAATTCCTTTTAAGTCATTAACGGCTTCATTTAACATTTTACAGTACAAATCATAACCTACTGCTGCCATGTGTCCATGCTGGCTCTTTCCGAGAACATTTCCCGCTCCCCTGATTTCAAGGTCTTTCATTGCAATCTTAAATCCTGAACCAAAATCAGAAAACTCTCTTATCGCAGAAAGCCGTTTCTCGGCAACCTCTGTAAGCATCCTGTCTCTTCTGTATAAAAGAAATGCATATGCCGTCCTGTTGCTTCTACCGACACGCCCGCGTAGCTGATAAAGCTGCGAAAGCCCGAATTTATCGGCATCCTCTATAATCATCGTGTTTACATTGGAAATATCCATGCCCGTCTCAATGATAGTTGTCGAAATAAGCACATCTATATCACCATTGATAAAATCGACCATAATCTTTTCAAGTTCACGCTTTTCCATCTGACCATGGGCAAATGCCACATTTGCCTGCGGAACAAGTTCCTGGATGTGTGCAGCCGCCTCATCTATGCTTCTGACACGATTGTATACATAATACACCTGCCCACCTCTTGCAAGCTCTCTGTTTATCGCCTCGCGAATCATCTCATCGTTATGTTCCGTAACGAATGTCTGAATCGGGACTCTGTCTACAGGCGGTTCTTCAAGCACACTCATATCCCTTATTCCGACAAGGCTCATGTGAAGCGTTCTTGGTATCGGCGTTGCACTGAGCGTAAGAACATCAATATTATTTTTCAGTTTCTTGATTTTTTCCTTGTGTGCCACACCAAAACGCTGCTCCTCGTCTATTATGAGAAGTCCGAGGTCTTTGAATTCTACATCTTTTGAAAGCAGACGATGAGTTCCTATAACAACATCGACAAAACCTTTCTTCAAATCAGCAAGCGTTTCTTTTATTTCTTTGTTGGTTCTGAAACTTGAAAGCTGTGCAACTTTAAGAGGAAAATTTTTCATTCTCTGCTCAAATGTATTGAAATGCTGCTGTGCAAGAATTGTCGTCGGCACAAGGTAAGCAACCTGTTTTCCTTCCTGTACAGCCTTAAATGCCGCACGTATGGCAACTTCGGTTTTTCCGTATCCGACATCGCCACATATAAGTCTGTCCATGATTCGTGTGCTTTCCATATCCGCCTTAGTATCAGCTATGGCATTAAGCTGGTCATCAGTCTCCTCATATGGGAACATTTCTTCAAATTCTTTCTGCCATACAGTGTCAGGTCCAAATGCATAACCCTTCTGGTTCTGTCTTATTGAATAAAGTTCCACAAGATCCTTTGCTATCTCCTCAACAGCTCCGTGAACCTTTGCTTTGGTCTTATTCCACTCGACACTTCCAAGTTTATTCAACTTAGGCTTCTTTTCCGTGTCTGATGCAGCATATTTCTGAAGCCTGTCAAGCTGTGTGGCAAGAACATACAGATTGCTGTTCCCGGCGTACTCTATCTTGATATAATCTTTTTCAACGCCCTCAACAGTAATCTTTTCAATTCCCTTGTATACACCAAGTCCGTGCATTTCATGGACAACATAATCACCGACATTAAGTTCGTTAAATCCGGCAATTGACCTGCCCTCGTATTTCTTCTTCTGCTTCTTTCTTGTACGGCTCGTAAATATATCATTTTCAGTAATGATTACAAAACCAATAAGCGGATATTCAAAGCCACGATGGATATTTCCATACGTAACCATAACAGTTCCCGGCATTATTTCTTTGTCATAATCCTCACTGAAATAGCTCTGCGTGCCCAGCTCCTCTAAATCTGCTACAATTCTTGCCGCCCTCGTTCTTGAATTGCACACAAGGACAACTCTGTACCCTGTTCTTTTATATTTATTAATATCATCTGCAAGATACTCAAAGCTGTTATTATAAGAACTTATGCTTCTCGCATCAATTCTCAGATAATCTGCCGGTTTTAACATTTTCGGCTTGTAATCAAGTGACGATAAAAGCATAAGCCTTGAAGACTGCATATTTTTGTAAACTTCTGCAATCGGACGCATAAGCTTTGTCTGGCTTGCAACGACATATCCGCCTTCAAGACGGTTCTTCATGCTCTCTTCATACTCATATGAGATGAGTTCCATTCTCTCCATAATCCTGTCCGGCTCATCAAGCACAAAAACTGTTTCATCTTTTGAAAAATAGTCTGTGAACCCTTCTATCTCATCAGTAAATGACAGTATGAATTTACTGTAATCTCTCGTTCTTTCAAAATCAGCATATGCATGTCTTAATCTGTTACATGCATCCATCTCCTGCTGTGTCTTTTTCTTCTTATCATTTCCAAGCGTAACAAGCTGCTTTTCAACTTCATCTTTTACTTTTTCAAATCCCGCATCTATTTCATCATCAGATAAAATCCACTCTGTCGCCGGAAATACGTCGTATGTCTGTATTTTTTCAACTGAACGCTGGCTCTCCACGTCAAAAAAACGTATTGAATCGATTTCATCATCCCACAATTCAATACGCACCGGAGTCTCATCCGTATATGAAAATATATCTATTATTCCGCCACGGACCGCAAACTGCCCCTGTCCGTCAATCATCGGAACTCTTGTATATCCGATTCCTACAAGCTTAGAAATAAGCTTTTCCGTATCAATAATGTCACTATTTTTAAAATGAATTATATTATCACGGTATCTTTGCAGCGGCATAAGCATATCAACACATCCGTCAATTGTAGTAATAACGGTAATGTTTGTCTTATTATCTTGTGCTGCAATAATTTTTTGTATACATCTTAACCGTTCACCCGCAAGCTGATTACCATGGACATCAGCACTGTAAAATATGAAATCTTTCGCAGGATAGTATATACTCGATTTATCAAAAAATCGTGAATCCTCCTGCATTTCGCGTGCTTTTGCCTCGTCACCCGTTATTATAAGACGAAATCTGTAATCATTTACGGCAGCATGAACAAGATGAATTTTCTGGGTATCTATGCAGCCGCTTATCATAACCGGCTGCCCTGTAACTTCAAAATCTTTCTTTAACTGTTCTATTCCCGCCAACTCAGAAAGCGGTGCATAAAATGTCTTCATTTATATAACTCCGTTATTTTATAAATTACTGTTTTTTGTACTAACAATATATTTACCCGTTATATTTATTCATGCCGCTTTCTATGCCTTCATTCATTATGCATGCAACGGCATCACAGGCTTTCTTTATTCCATTTTCCACATCAGCCTCAACCTCTTTCGGGTATCTTGACAGAACCCAGTCTGCAAGATCCCATTCCTTCGGCTTGTCTCCGACACCAAATTTTATACGCTTAAATTTGTCACTTCCAAGCTGTGCAATAATATTTTTGATACCATTGTGACCTCCGGCACTTCCCTTTGCACGAAGCCTCAGTCTTCCGGGCTCAAGACTTATATCGTCAAATATTACTATTAAGTCATCAATATCTGCCTTATAATAATCCATAACCTCACGTATACATTCTCCTGAAAGATTCATATATGTGAGCGGCTTTACAAGTATTACCTTCTGACCGTCGATTATTCCTTTTCCGATAAGCCCTTTATGCTTAGCTGTATCCACATCTATATTATATTTATCAGCAAGTGCATCTATAACCGCAAATCCTGCGTTGTGTCTTGTACCTGCATATTCTTTTCCCGGATTTCCAAGTCCTGCTATTATATACATAAAATTAAACTCCTTCCCGCCGCCGCAATAAAAAATCAGCTCAGATGAAATAGCTATTATAGCCATATTAACACCCAAGCTGAAATTTTTCAAATTAATGATGATTTTAATAATAAATCGGATTATCTTCAACTACAATAATAGGATCACCCTCGCCTACATATCGTGAATTTGCCTTTATTGTACTGCCGCTTTCAACGATACAATTCTCAAGATAGGAATTATCTCCGATATAAGCATCGTTAAGAATAATACAATTCTTTACAACACTGTTGTTTCCGATATAAATCTTCTTAAAAAGAACTGAATTCTCGACACATCCGTTTACGATACATCCACTTGAAACAAGGCTGTTCCTTACTTCTGCACCAAAGTTATACTTAGCAGGCGGTAAATCCTCAACTTTTGTATAAATATCCGGATACTGTTTGAAGAAATAATTTCTTACATCTTTCTTTAAGAAATCCATATTAGTTTTGTAATATGAATTAACTGTTGAAATATTGCTCCAGTATGTATCAAGCTTGTACGCATAAATCTTTTTAAGATTCTTATAACGGACAAGGATATCTCTTACAAAATCATGGCGGTCTTCTTCTGCCGCTTTTTCGATAAGTTCAATAAGAAGTCGTCTTCTTATAATATAAATACCTGTCGAAACTGTTGAAAGATTAGTCTCCAAAGGTTTTTCATCTATCTCTGTAACACGTCCTTCTTCTGTCATTGATACAACACCAAATCTGTTAATCTCAGAGCGGTCTTCAAGCTTCTTTACAACCATTGTAATATCTGCTTTTTTCTCTATATGATACTCAAGGACTTTACCATAATCCAGCTTGTAAATACCATCACCTGATGCAATTACAACATATGGCTCATGGCTTGACTTTAAGAACTGAAGATTCTGATAAAGTGAATCTGCTGTTCCGCGGTACCAGTAGCTGCTGTCAGCTGTTATTGTAGGCGTAAATACAAAAAGTCCTCCCTGCTTTCTTCCGAAATCCCACCATTTTGATGAGCTTAAATGCTCGTTGAGTGAGCGGGCATTATACTGTGTTATAACAGCAACTTTCTGGATTTTTGAATTAGACATATTGCTCAATGCAAAATCTATGCTGCGGTAGCTTCCTGCAACCGGCATTGCTGCTATCGCTCTTTTATTAGACAATTCCTTCATCATCTTATTATTGCCGCCGGCTAAAATAATTCCTATTGCTTTCATACGTTGTCACCTGCCTTAATTATTACACCGCCTCCCACAAGTTCTCCATTCGGATAATCTTCTGGTTTTGTCTCACCTGAAACAGCTGTGTTTTTGCCAATCTTTACGCCGTCAGGAATAACTGTACATTCACCGATTGTAACAAGACCCGAATTGTAAATCTTAGGTTTAAGTACATTCTCTGCTTCCTCTCCGACACCAATCTCAACATTATCGCCGATAACAACTTCTTCCGCTATAATTGCTTTTTCAACTGATGTATTCTTTCCTATTACAGTATCCTGCATTATGATAGAATCTCTTACAACTGCACCTTCTTCAATTACAACGCGCATGACATGCTGCACACCGTGCGCCGCGCCGTGCATTATTATCAGAACAACCGCGAGGTCTGGTACCGCCTCATTGTGCGCGGCATGACCGGCGATATATACTGTGGTGGAATCGCATCTGTTCTGGTATAAATCTTCCAGAACTCTTCATATAGATTAAATACAGGAATTATATCTATAAGTTCCATATTAGCTTCCCAATATGAGTTAAGCGTTCCTACATCTTTCCAGTAGCCGTTATACTCATATGCAAAAAGTCTCTTATTATTTTCAAAACAATATGGAATGACATGCTTGCCAAAATCACATTCATTCTGGTCTTTAAGTGCAATAAGTGCATTTTTAAGAACTTTCCAACTGAATATGTAAATACCCATTGAAGCAAGATTACTCTTAGGATTCTCAGGTTTTTCCTCGAATTCTGTGATTCTGTTGTCATCATCAGTAACAACAATACCGAATCTTTTTGCCTCCTCAATAGGAACAGGCATTGCAGCTATTGTTATATCTGCATTGTTGGCCTTATGATAATCAAGCATTATCTTGTAATCCATCTTATAAATATGGTCACCCGAAAGAATAAGAACATAATCAGGATTATACTGCTCCATATATTCAAGATTCTGATAAATGGCATTGGCTGTTCCTGTATACCATTCACTGTTTGTACTCTTCTCATACGGAGGAAGCACCGTAACACCGCCAACATTGCGGTCCAAATCCCACGGAATACCAATACCGATGTGAGTGTTAAGTCTTAACGGCTGATACTGAGTCAACACACCAACTGTATCAATCCCTGAATTAATACAGTTGCTTAATGGAAAATCAATTATGCGGTATTTACCGCCAAATGCTACGGCCGGCTTGGCCATCTTTGATGTGAGGACTCCGAGTCTGCTTCCTTGTCCTCCTGCCAGTAACATGGCTATCATTTCTTTTTTAATCATGCTCTCACCCCTGATGCTAAAAATTTACTGTCTTATTAAGTTGTCCTAATTATATCATATTCAGACTTGTAAGTAAAAAGAATTTTTTATTTTTTTTTATTTTTTTCTTGTTTAAATAGACAAT
>OHQQ01001426.1_pt1 | contig 10772 bp, 4 predicted proteins | sample 1578211 | NCBI WGS metagenome assembly OHQQ01 (sample SAMEA3879539, study PRJEB24766) | human gut metagenome | biome: human-associated habitat; feature: feces | place: USA | collected 1985/1987
ATCCGTTCAAAAAGGTACATTTAGAACGGATAACCGATGGCAAAATGCAACGCCATGCTGTCCTTGAACTTGGGAATATTATAATACCCCGACTTCCCGGTATCATACGGATCATGCAGCCCGATACCCAAGTCCAGACGAAAAACAAGAAAGTCCAAATCGTAACGCAAGCCAAATCCCGTGCCCAAAGCAATCTGTTTCGGGAAATTCTTCAACGTAAATTCACCATTCGGGCGGTTTTCATCTTTACGCATCAGCCATACATTGCCGGCATCCAGAAACACCGCTCCATGCAAGTCGGCAATCATACGGAAGCGATACTCGATATTGGCTTCTATGCGAATATCACCCACGTGGTTGATATAGGTATATTTCCTATCCGTCTCGGGAGGATAGCCGCCCGGACCTATACTGCGTGCAGAAAAGGCGCGCACACTGTTGGCACCACCGATATAGAACTGTTCCGTATAAGGTGCGGTCGTAGCGTTGCCATACGACCATATCACCCCTCCGGCAATACGCGAGGCTATCATCTGGTTCTTGTCTATCCGGTAATGGTACCTGAATTCCGAGTTCAGCTTCAAGAACTGTGCAAAAGGTACCCCGAAAAGCTTCTTTCCTTCCTCACTGAACGGCTTGCCGAAAATACGGTAGACGGCAGAAGTCAGGTTACCGGCCGACGCAACGGTGGTCTGCCACCAGATGGGGTTACGCTTGCCGCGCACGGAAGCGTTGTCATAAGTATAGGTGTACTCCATGGCAGGAATGAACTGGTCGCGCAAACTAACGTAGAGTGCCGGATTCTCGGCACGCAGTGTATCGAAAGCGGCAGTAGGATTGCGCAGTACATTGAATGTCAACCGGAAAGGAGTTATACTGTGCCTGGAAGTCGATTTGGGCTGGAAGTCATAAGTGACATTACCGCCAAAAGCCAACAGCTTATAATACTTGGCACGGTTCATCTGGTCGGCATATAAACGGAAAGTCGTTGTAGCCGGGAAGTCATACTCACGGTCGCCCATCCTAGGAAACACCACGCGCGGAAAGATAAGCGAAGTGGAGATACCCAGTTCATAACTGTTCATCAAGGAAGAACTTGCCTTGCCCGTCTGCCATTCGTACGAACCGTTCAACTTCACATTCCAGCTTTCACCGCCACCGAAGACATTGTTCTTCGTCACCGTAAAAGCGGCACCCGGTCCCGTCTGGTTATTGCTCTTCATGGTGACATTAAAATCCAACTCCGCATCGTAGGGTTTATCGAGCGCGGCAATGACCCTCACATCCAATGTATCAGACACAAACGCCGTATCACGCGGTATATACTGCATCTCCGCATAACGGAAAATACCGACGCTTGCCAGACGCTCCTGAATACGGGTCTGACGGTACAAACTATACAAACTCTGCATAGAACGCTGGCGGGCAATACCTGCGCTGTCCTGTATCTGACGTTTCCGCCGATAACCTTGATAGTTCAACCAACGGTAAAGCATGTTGGGACGTACCGGAGGTTTGTTGTAGTAATGTATGGTCAAGCCTTTGTAATCCATGCTGTCATTGGGTTCCTGCCCCTGCTTTCCAAGAAGATAGACGGATTTACGCCCCACACGGAACTGCTTCTCGGCTACCTTTGGCATACCGGGAACGGGAATCAAGCGCATCTGGACATGCCCATTGGGAACCATCATGGTATCGGCCTGATAGGTTAGGTAGTCGGGACGGAAATAATAACAGCCCACATTACGCAGCAGGGTACTGATACGGGTACGCTCCCCATCCAAATCAGCCACATTGAATTGTTCTCCCGAACTGATAAGGGAACGTCGGCGTCCCAGCTCCATAATGCGAGTGGTACGCTCGCTGAAACCACGATAATATACCGTATCTATAAAGTAGGGGTTACGCATGTTCACCGTATATTGCAACTTTGCCTTCAGCGAGTCCTTCGGGTCGATAAATGTCTTGTAGCTGACGCTTCCGTTGAAATAGCCATAATCGCGCAGCAAGTTAACCGCCGCCTTCTGGCGTATATCGGGATTCACCGTAGACATAAGCACCGGAGTGGCGGCAAATTTATTGAATATCCACTTTCCGAATCCCTTCTCATACTTCTGGAAACCATTGTAAATCCACAGTCCGAAAGGAAAGGGATAGCGGATAGTAGAGCTTCCCAGCAACGAATTGTTCGGTGCCGTAGCAAGGGCGGCTTCCACCTCTTCCATAGCAATCTCACCAACAGACGTTTCACTGCGGTTCAATACAATCATCGGCTTTTGGCCGGTATAGAGTATCTCCCCCTCGGGCAAGTGCTTCGTGGTGGAGCAACCTGCCAGAAATATCAATCCTGCAATATATAATATCAGTCGTTTCATATCACATTCCTACTTTTTCATATCGCTATTTTCAGCCTCCGGTTTTATCTTTTTCTTCCTGAAGATGAAGAGTTCACTCAATCGGTCCATCTTCCGGCGCAGCACAAGGCCGACACCCGTTTCGGTTATCTCACCGTCGAGTATGCTTTCGTAGTTTTTATTATGGAATACACGGACATATCGAGTACCCGACGCATCAAGACGGTATTCCAGCGATATATTGTCAATGAATGATTCCGCATCGTTCGTGGCATTGGCCCCGGTGGACACTTTTCCACCGATGACTATCTGTACGCGGTCGTTGAAGAAACGCTGGGAATAACGGAAACTGAAGTCTTTCTGCGTGTCGCCCGTTTCAGCAGAGGTACGGTCTTCCACACCTACACTGATATTGGCCCCTTTTATACCTCCCGCCAAGGAGTTTATCTGGCTCTGAAGCACTGAGTTCAAGGCGGCTCCCATTGACAAACCTCCTCCTTTGGCACCACTGTTCAGGTAAATACCCGTGGCAAGCATGGCAATGGCCTGCTTGCTACGCTCTTCTGCACCCATTGCCTGCAGCTCATTCTCTACTGTGCCATCTTCGGGCGCCGAAATATCGAATATCAAATCGGGAGCGTCAAGCCTGTTCTTGATGGAAATGGAAACATCGAAGTTCACCATGCGCGAACCGTCCCCGTCACCGTCGGCCACAGAAGCACGCATACGTTCCGTAGCCTTTAGGCTTAGCGTAGGATTCATAATATTCCCTCGCCAATCCACATAACTGCCGGGATTGAACTGAAACTCCTTCAAGGGGATGATAGGCAGCGAATATTTCATGACGCCACCCGAAAGGGTATAGCGTCCGGTAAGGCTCATATCCCCTTGGGGAGTATACTGCATATTCAAATCACCGCCACCTTCCAGTTCGATGTATTTGCTGCGGTCGGGACTCAAGTCGGCACGAAGACGGACAGCATCGTCAATATGGACGGACATATACATTTCCAATCCTCCCAACGACATGGCAGGAACTTCATCCGCCTTTACCGACGTCGTATCGGTGAATGAGGTAAAGGTAACCAGCCCACTGAGACGGTCTTCCACCGTTAAAGGGGAATCGGTCAACACGTAGGTTACGTTGGTATTGCCCAGCAGATTCATGTTTCCACGCATCGTGAGCCCGTCAAGCGGTCCCTTCACCGTGGCATGCAAATCAACGAACACCTTTCCATATACCAGACTTTCGCGGGTACGCGGTGCATCCAGCAACGTATAGTTCTCTGCCAGCAGATTGAGGTTGGCAGTAGGACGCTCCATATTCCGGAAATCAACCTTACCGTCAATCGTAAACGGATTCTTGCTGGTGGTATAAATGGCAAACTTATCGAATATCAACTGATTGTCCTTTATCTGTACCGGACGGTTGTCGAACCAGTAACGTGCTCCCGCCTGGCGTGCATAGACAGACACACTGTCCAAAACAATATCACCATGCATTTGAGGCTTATCCAGCGAACCGTAAATATAAAGCCCTCCATCAATATCTCCGGTAAAGGCCACCATTTGGTCAGGGATGAATGCATTGGCCATCTTCAATGGGAAATGCTCGAAACGAGTGGACACTTCCAGAGTATCCTTTCCGTTTTTCTGCGTCAAGATACCGTCGGCGATCATCACTTCTTCGTTATCATGTGTAAAATAGGTATTCAAATAGTGCGTATTCTTGTCGCCCGGCAACCAGGTAGCCCCCAGACCTATATCTCCAACCGGTTGGCGTTCGTAGGTCAGTTTCTCTACATTGGCTTCGGCGGACACCTGCAGGGAAGTGGCAGTCTGTATATAATTTGCTTCGGCGGAGAACAATCCCGTAAGCCGAGGCATATAAGGAAGTACCTCCGTAAGTTCATCCAGGCGCAATCGGCTCAATTCTACGTTTATATTCTGCAAGGAAAGGGTATCATTCTTGTCGGATTGCATACGGAAACACAGACCATCGTCGCTGTCCATATCAATATTGGCATAGACGCGCATATTCTTATGCAGATAAATCCAGTTACTATTGTCCGCAAAGTGGAATTTACGGAAAGCGATAATCGGCTCGGCAGGAATAAGGTTCAGCAGCACACCATCACCGCGACCATGTCCTTCGGTCAACGGACGGGCGTTAATACCGAACAGCACACCAGTCTGCCCTTTTCCATCCACATAATCCACAGTCAGCTCCGCATCTTCATTACGGACTTCCCCCGTCAATGTGCTGCGAAACACAAACTGCGGGTTCTTGGGACCGTTTATGACACCACCTTGCAACTTCATGCGGGCAGTATCCTGCTTCACTGTAAAAAATATCGTATCGAGCTGCAAGGAGTCCATGCGCAATCCGTGAACAGCTGTACGCCCATTGATGCCGACTTGCGGAGTAAATCCGAAGCTCAGTTTGAAATCATTATAGGAAATACCCTTTGCAGCCAGGAAATAGCTGACGGGATTCTGGTTACCGGCTTCCAGATGCATGCCTGCTGAAGGAAGGACTTGGCGCAAAGCGGCATGGTCCAAACGCCGTTCATCAATCTGCTTTGTCAGGATAGAGACAAATTTATCCGACTGTTCCATCAACTTCTTCAACGTGCTGTGGGCGCGGAAACGCAGATTCAAGTCACCGGCATCAAGCCTCAACTTGAGAGAATCATGACGTGCCTCCGCTCCCATTGTAAAGGCAAACGGGTGTTTCAACGGTCGGGGCACCAAACCCAGCTTATGCAGATTCACCTCTTCCACATTCAAATCCAAAGCGCCATCCAAATAGCTGCGGTCAAGACGCATATCCGCATTTCCCTGCATCTTGAGAAGGACATTATCGCTGGCAAGACGGACGGTAGCAACGGATGACTTGAGTCCGGCATGCGCCTCCACACCGGAAATGTCCCAATGCCCATACTGTAGTTTTTCCAAGGAGGCATTCAAAGCAGCCACAGTCTTTCGTGATGCCACATCCACCCCTTGTCCTTTAGCGGACATCTTTGCCGTAAGAGTATAGATAGAGTCCTTGGGCAGGAAGTGATGCACCTGCAAGTTGTTGATGGCAAGGTCGGCATGGTAGGCTTCCGTAGCAAGGTTATAGGCAGCGTCCAGATTCAAGACGCCTTCCTTCTCCAGCAGTTTCAAGGCGGCAGTGCACTGCGTCCCCTCCATACCGACACGTGCCGCAAGGTGCATACTGTCCGGCACGATGATGGAGCCATCGGGAGCAATGTCAGCTAGTCCGGTCAAGAAGTTCAAGTTCTGCGTATGCATCTCGAAGTCCATGTTTCCATTGCGTTTCACACTGTCGGTCAGGTTCCAGAATTCTCCTCCCCCACTCAACGAAAAGGCTCCGGGCAGCTCAGCCGTAAAACGGGAAATCTGCATCTGCTTCAGGTTTCCTTCCGTACCGGCATGAATCACCAACGGACGGAACGGATAGGCTTCCTTGAAAGTTTCCGGCAGGCCACCGGCAAAAAGCAGTACATCCTGTTTGCCGATACGGGCATTGAAACGGGCTGTCAGACGGCCGGTGGTAGGTATATTTATCAGTTCCCAGTAAGTCTGTGCCGTAAAGTTCATCTCACTATGAGGTGTCAGCAACTTCAAAGAAGGGATACGGATAACGGTAGAGTCGGCAAATAACCGCCCGGTCAGGGAAGTTACACTCAAACCGGAACGCTCATACATGGAAAATTCCCGGATAACGGCATTCATATCTCTACCGTAGTACATCACAGAATCAATGCCCATACGAATGTCGCGAAGAGCAATGTGCGAGGGGTCGAAGCCTATCGCACTCCCCGGGCCGCCGGTATCATAATTGACAGAAGTTCCAGTCAGCAGGAATTTTCTCCAGCCATAGAACTGGTGTTTCAGGTCGGCAGCAGCGTCCGCAATCTCAGCATCTCCTATATGGGCTTTCAGCCCCATGGAGTCCAATGGCATCTGTAAATCGACCGAGACGTTCTTCAACTTCAGAGTATGGAGTGTGACTTTCCAGTTTAACGCAGTGTCAGTAGTGTCCTTGGGAGTCTCAGTGGTATCTGCAAGCATCACCTGCACATGGGTATCGCTCAATTCTATATTATTGAGGATGGCATCTTCTTTTGTAAGGTCTATGCCATGGCTTTCGAAAAAGAAATGCCCCAGTACTCCTTTGATGCACATACCTTCCATTAAATTGGAGGAGTTGACAGCAACTTGTTTCAAGGTAATGTCATCCACCTCCACTTTCCCTTTGAGTAAAGGCCATGCCTGTACCCGTACGTTCAAACTTCCAAGATTCAGCAAGGTATCGGGATGCTGCACATCAACAGCACTGTCGGCAGGCTGTACCACCAATACACCGCGGACCAACAAATTCAAAGGAAAGCGAAGGTCAATCCGCTCCACGGATATGTCCATACCCGTAGCATCTGATGCAATTGCTGTAGCCTGCTTCCGTATCAAATTCTGTACGGGAGGCACATAGAGCAGTATCATCAATATTATAAACAGTATAATAGGAGTAAGCAGCACCCACAGTGCTATTCTCAACCATTTTCTTCTCATCGGAACGTCAATCTTTCATCGTATTTAAAAGTCCTACAAAGTAAACAATTTCTTTCGACATTTGGTTCCCGATAGAGAAAAATCATGTATTCTTCTCTGTTCCCCCATTACGGAAAAGCTGTTGCCTGAGTAATGACATCCTCTATCAAAACGAGGGCGGCAAGGGCGTGTTCTTTCAACTCTCCGGTAAAAGGCACTCCATGAGAAGTTTCCAACAGTTTCAGCAATGCAACCAGTTCCGTAGCTCCAATCAACGTAAAGAGGGGAATCATTTTGTGGGAGACAGCAGCCATCTCGTCCACATCCTCATTCTCCACAGCCTTCTGCAAACGCTCCGCATTGAGACGGGTTTCAGCCACAAAACTTTCCAGAATGGACTTTGCAGCCTCGGGGTCATCGACCGAAAAAACGGTGAGCGAAGAGAATTTATACCCCGGGCAAGCCGAAGCTTCCGAAACTTCCGTAACCTCCTTCCCTTTGTCCTCCACATTCAATTCATGCAGCAATTCACTGACGGTAAACGGCTTATGCAGGCATCCGGCAAAGCCATGCGCCGTAAATTCCTCACGCTGCATGTCACTGCGAGCAGTGACAGCAATCACCGGAACAGACTGTGCCTGCGGTATGTTCGAAGCACGCAGCAGTTTCAGTAAATCAAAACCATTAATAGCAGGCATCTGCACATCAGTAAGCAGAACATCAAAGGTTGCAGTGCGCAAGGCATCCAGCAGTTCATCCAGTTGTAAACAAGAGACAGAATTTATACCACTCTGCTGAAGCATGGCGGCAGTAAGGGTAAGCTGAATACGGTCATCATCGATAAGGAGGACATTCTTCAGTGAAGAATGAGGAACGGGGAATGAAGAATTGCCATTCGGCGTGGTAACACATCCCGATTCTTCATCCTTCATTCTCCGTCCTTCACTCCTTACGGGATAGATAGGAATATATATGGTGAAAGTGCTTCCCTTGCCTGGCACACTGTCTACATCAATCGTGCCTTCAAGCAACTGTACCAGCATACGGACGATGGAAAGTCCGAGTCCGAACCCCTCTTTACCCTGAGCACCCGGTAAGCGGGTAAACTCCTGGAAGATACGTTCCCGGTCGGCAGGTTCCATACCTTTACCGGTATCAGCAATGGCAACTACCAGTCGACGGTCCTCGTAACGGGCAGTCATGGTAATACTGCCTTGGTCCGTAAACTTCACGGCATTGGACAGCAAATTGTTGATAATCTGGCGCAGACGCAAAGGGTCGCAAATATAGGTACCGTCCAGCTCCGGGGCAGTGTCGCAATGAAGCGCCAGCCCTTTGGCAGCCGTAAGCGGTTCAAAACTGACGTGTATCTCTTCAAGCAGGCGGGAAGGATGAAAGGTGACCCGGTTGACTTCGGCCTTGTTCAAATCAAGACGATGGAAGTCGAGCAAATCAACGACCAACTTCAGCAGATGCTCCGATGAGGTTTTCATATTGTCCAGATAGAACCGCTGGCGCTCATCCACCGTCAGACGGGAAAGCAAGTCGGCATAGCCCATGATAGAACCGAGCGGAGCTTTGAAATCATGGGTAATGGCAAGCATCAGTTTTTCACGGACAGCAAGTAAATCTTCGGCACGACGGCGGGCCTCTTCCAACTCACGGCGGTACCGGTTGCTTCGGGTTATGTCGCGGCCGATGATAATAAGAAAAAAAGCGGAAAGCAACACCGCACCTACGGCAATGCCACTGATAATTTTGGCCGAACGGCGTCGGACCGCCTGTTGATACTCGGCTTCCGTCCGTGCACGCAGCAGAGTTTCCGTCTCGTAATCTTTCAGCAAGCTGTCAATACGAGCGGTCAGCATATGGTCCAAGCGTTGCAGATAGCGTTTACGTCGTTGTATAACAGTGTTTACAGCTTTTTTCTGCTGGGCCACAGCACGCAGTTTCTCATGCAAAGAATCGGCCGGATTATAAGGTTCAATCACCGTATCCGTTGCAAATTCAAGGGAGGTCTTTACCTGGATAGCCGTATCTTTCTTTGGGGGGACAAACACTTCACCCAAACGACGGAAAAAACCCTTCTTTCGAGGGCGTGTCACGACGGTATCCCGATGTGTAATGATACGGTGCTGCACACGTTGCTGGGTCACTACCGAGTCCTGCTGGGCAATTATCTGCTCAATGTCACTGGTAGATACCATGCTGTCATTCGCCTCACTCAGCGTACGCAGCATTCTTATCGTATTGGTATCCTTCTCGCGTATCAAAGCTAGTACGCTGTCTGTCCATTGTACATCGCGGTCATCGGTAAGAATAAGGTTCTCCATCTCCCGGTGTACGAAGAACAAGGAAAAAAACAATACCGCCAGCAACAAAGTGTAGCCTACGGCAATCTTTACTTTGGAGACACTGTTCATATTATCAAATCCTTTCCCTGGTCTGTCTACGGAATCTCAGCCACAGCATCACCCCTGCACTGGTCAGTCCAAACGGGAAAGCCATCCAGACCCCCGTCAGTCCCCAGCCGAAGATGAAACCGCAGAGGTACCCTACGGGCAAAGATATAACAAAATAGGATATAAATGCAATAATCATCATCGGTTTCACATCCGAGATACCACGCAGGGCATTGGCAAAGCTGATTTGCAGTCCGTCACCAAACTGATAAACCAGGAATGGAAGGAACAAAGAAGATACCATGGCAGAAACCTCCACGCTATCCGTAAACCAGCCCCCGACCTGATTGCGCAACAGAAACACGATACTCAGAAGCACCACCGCCATTGCCAAGATGAGATGATAGCCGGCATATGCCGAACGGCGGACATTCACCATATCGTTCTGCCCCTTGAAGTTACTGACGCGAACGGCAATCGCCGCCCCCATCCCATAAAACATCATAAAGGTGAACTGAGAAATAGTGAGCATAATCTGATGTGAAGCCAAAGCAATAGTTCCCAGCCAACCAACCATAATCGTGCTGAGACTGAATGAAGCCGTCTCCATGCCCATCTGCAAACCGACAGGCCACCCAAGTCCATTCAATTTCCTGAACATCTGTTTCGACCATCCCAAGCGGAAGAACCCTACTTTATATCTCAGGAACCTCCGACTACGAAAAACAATCAATGCAAAAGCAATAACCATGACGATGCGTGAGAACAGGGTACTGATACCCGCACCGAGCAATCCCCATTCCGGGAAACCGAACTTTCCGTAAATCAGCACATAATTGCCGACAATATTCAGCGCATTTCCACCAAGAAGCACCCACATAGCAGTCTGCGTTTGAGTAATGCCATCCGTAAATTGCTTAAAGCCATTGAACAGCATGACAAATACCAGGGATGCAAGTAGAACCAGAAAATAAGGTTTTATCAAGGGAATCAGTTCCTCGGGTTGTCCCATGTATTCCACACAGAAATAGACGACAGTCATAATAAGCGTCAGCAACAGTGCTACCAACACATTGGCAAGCAGACTTGAGCGCAAAGCTTGTCCAGCCTCCATGAAACGACGGTTACCGTAGAACTCACCCACCACAGGCGTCAGTCCATAAGAGAAACCGGTACTGAAAATAATGCAAAGTGTAAAAAGATTGTTGGTGAAAGAAGCGGCAGCCAACTCGGCCGTGCTATGATGTCCCACCATCAAGGTATCGGCAAATCCAAGAACAATGACTCCCATTTGACCGATAACGATGGGAAGTCCTAAGTAAAAGAGGGCTTTATAATGCCCCTTGTATGTAGCAATTAATCTGTTCATTTATCTTTCTCATAATATAATACCACCGAGTTTTCCTCACGAAAAGTCTCTTGTGCAACTGTCTTCAGACGTTCTGCCGTCACTGCG